>Ga0306865_1000594_pt1 | contig 12726 bp, 13 predicted proteins | sample AntRauTorckE5431_FD_190441 | JGI IMG/M metagenome (GOLD analysis project Ga0306865, IMG submission 190441) | Saline lake microbial communities from Rauer Islands, Antarctica - Metagenome Torckler E5 #431 (v2) (version 2) | ecosystem: Environmental > Aquatic > Non-marine Saline and Alkaline >... | reverse complement strand
TATCCAGATTTAATTAAAAAGTTGAGACAAAAGAAACCTTTGGATACAGTTTGGTTCAATGGGATATTAAAAAAACTTTCGTTAGTCAAAGAGTACGAAGATTTTTATAAGCAGGAAGCCATAAGTATCTATTTTAGAATAATTGAACATCAAATAGATAAAGGATCCGAGATGGTCATGGACCTAATTTGGGATAAGAAGCTCGTATCATTCAATTAAAAATTCAAAAAACAACACAAATAATTTTCATCAATTAAACTAAGCATCTAATGAAAGAATTAATTAAAGATTTACAAAAAAAGTATAATGAAATCATCAATGAGAAAGGTAATGGCCCTTTATATAGTGATGGGTGGATAAAATTGATTTATGACATCAATAAAAGCGAGATAAGATTTCAGATAGACAGCGAATCGGTTCGCAAAGAAAAATATAAGAGCTCTTTCATACCAATTTGTTTCTCTGTGCAGAACTTAGAACATATCGAAGACGGAATCAAATCTTTTTATACTAGTAAGAGCATCAAGAAGTTTTTAGCCGAAAACTCAAATAAGAATAAAAACTTATTAGATAGACGATATATCAATTTTTCATCCAAAGACTTACAATCACTACGTAAATGCATTACATATTATAAAATGAAAATAAGACAAGAAAAATTTAATAAATTATTGCCTTAAGTAAGTCCAAGTTTTCCCAATTCATCTGTATAGTAATCGATTATCAAGCTAAATATTAATTTAAAAACAATAAATATGTCTACTTCAAAAAATAAAATAAAATCATCTATTTATAGTGTACTAAAATCAGATCATCGTTACAATTTTCTGTCTTTATTACAAAAAATGGTCTATACTTATGAACCAGATTTAAAAAAAAGTAATGAGGATATTGCTTCTTCTTTTTTGAACATCGAAGAATTTTCAAAAGAACATGACCTGCCTTTTTTTTCACTTAACAACCTAGAAGATTACGATTATGTAGTCAATGATATCATGAAAATTGATTACGAACACAAATTAAGTGAAAAAAATAAAGAACTATTTGACGGTCTATATTCTAAATTTTCAAACAAAGACTATATAAAGGAATTATACTTAAATGCTATTAAGGATAATTTTGGAATGGATAATATTCAGGACGGCGGGTTGTTTTGGCTTGAAGAAACTGATGATGGATTGGATGCCATATTTGCTCATATCGATGATATATCAAATCTAAAAGAAGATGATAGAAATGACTTCTTGGAAAAGATTGTAGGTAATAAAAAGAAAACTAAAAATTATCTTGAAAAACAAGTAGACTCACCATTATTAAAATTTGAAGGCAAACAGTTCTCAGATGATGACTTCTCAAAAATGAGTCCTGAAGAACTTTCTTCATTAACAGCTTTAGTAATAGAAGAAAATAATAGAAGGTATAATTTAAAAGAAAATAAATTAATAATTAAATTCAATGATCTAATATTAGAGCCTTTCTTACCTGATATTAACATTAAAATTAAAGGGTTTTGTGCGAAGAACAAAGCCTTATATTTTCTTGCTTTATTAAATTCTAAAGGGGTCAAATTTGATGACTTGAAACAAGATAAGTACCTTGAAAATTTGATATTGCTTTATAAGGGCTTATATAATTATGAAAAAAGCGATAAAAATTCTAATATTCAGAGTCCAGAACAAACGATAACTAAAATGCTTGATAAATCGCTCGCTGTAAGTGCATTAAAATCAAAAACGAATACTTCCATCAAAAACCATGTTGGAGGTTTCTATCCTGATTTAAACCTTGTAAATCACATCCTTAAAGATGTCTCATTTACAAATGAGGAAAAGTATTTAAATATACCTATTGATAGGGATAAAGTTGAGAACTTATATTTAATTCGAAAATTATTGAATAGTAAATTCACTCTTGATGATTATAAAATCAGATAATTTAGAGAAATGAAAGTGAATCTTGGTGGATAAATTTTAAAATTATAAAACAGAAAAATTTATAGATATACCATTACAAATAATAGACTTCAATTTGTTTGTGTACTATGAATTTTTCTTAGTTTTATGAACAACTAAAAACTTTCATCTATGTATTACTATTATTATTATGGCCATAATCCTGAATCACAGTATACAGTATTTAGGTCTCACCCTATATATCCTTATCTATCGGTCCTTTTAAATAAGATTTTTTTTATAGAATCGGAGATTGTTGAGGATAATCAAAATCTTTTTTCTGAGGTTTATGATTTACTTGAAGATGAAGATCTTAAAAACTTTGACTTCATCACCCTTCCTCTTAATCCTAAAAATAACGATAATTCTATTATATCTGAATTAAACATAAAATCAAGTCTTTCTGCTAAAGAACTCGAACGTTTTAAACATTTTTATTCGAAACAAGAATTTTGTAAACCTGATTATCTTGAATTTATTAAGGCAATTAGAGAATTATTTGGTTTTGAAAATATCCACCAAGGGGGGCTATTATGGTTTGAGCCTTACATTCATGGGTATAGAGTGATATTTATGAGTGCTGAAAAATTCATCTTAAATACTCTTCCAAAAAACTTAAGAGGTATGTTTTTAGAAAGATGTAATATAGATAAATTAATAGAAAAGTTTGAATCTGAGCTAAAACAGGAAAAACCTAAAGAAAGTAAATCTACCCAAATAGATGAATCTAACGATAATGAAAATCAACAATATCCTGAAAATATAACTGATAATTCTGAATATAAAAATTCAGAATTAAGAAGCGAAATTCCAAGTGTAACTGATTTATACTCAGAAATTTTAGATAAAGCAAAGAAAGTACTAGAAGCTGATTTTGAAAAAGAGAATAGCCAAAAGGAATATATTCGCTTATTATCAGCGTTAAATAACCTCTCTAAAGAAGAATTTAAAAAAGGTAGAAACAAATATAATTATAAATTAGAAATAAAGGTCGTGGATGGGCGATATGGAATTTTTGTTCCTGGTGTAGAGCAAGAAATAACTCTTACCCCAGTTGCCAAATCATTTTATTTTCTAACATTATTAATTAATCAAGGTATTAAGTTTAGAGATTTGCAGTTACACGAAGAAGTACTCAACACCTTTTACTTAAATTTTTCAAGGTTTACAAAAACTGATAATTTGAAAAATACTATTTCTTACTTAATTAAGGATACACAGGGGGATGACAATCTAAACGCTAAAAGTGGAATTACTATTGAAAAAACAAGAGCTAGACAGGCATTTCGAGATGTGCTAGATAAAATCGACGAAAGGAATTACAAAGATATTATCAGTGAGATTGTTTATAGAATGAGAACAAGTGACTTAATTATTGACTTGGGAAAAGAGGATATTAGGGGTTACGAACATTTGTCTGAGCTGGCTAATAAAGAGAATGGATATAAAATAACTGATTTTTAAATAATTAATCATAGTCAAAATTGAGTATGATTAATTATTTAAAACATGCAAATCAATTTAGCTGATTTATTTATTTTAGACCTCCTCAAAGCAATAAAATCACTCAACCCTACGATGTGATAAGGTCAGAAAATGGACATCAATTTGTACTTTTTATTTGATTTCTACATTTAATTTTTGTCCAATACAGACTTGTTCCATTATTTTTTTTACTTCATCGACATGTGATTCTTCAACTAACAGTTCGTCGTAAACATATATAGTTGTTATCCCTCTCGCTTGACATCTTTTAATAATTTCTGTCATGATTCTCGTTTCTGCTGTAAACAACATTCTAGAAGTGTTTTTATATCCCTTCTGTATTTTATCTTTTTCTACTTTGCTGAGTAATTCAGGATGCTTTTCTTCGTAATAAGAATATATTTTGCTGTTTTTCATGTGCTTCACCTCCTTATTGAAAAAAGATAGATGTTCTTTTTTTGCTATTTGTCTTAACTCTACATCAGTATTTTTTGAATATTTCTTTTTCGTTTTGAGAAATACTGCAACTTCTTCGTGGGTTACTATCTGATTATTTGCACCTTGTAATTTACGGATTGCTAAATTTGGATGAAAACAAGAGAAGTCTAGTCCAATCATTTTTTGACCATTAGCTCTCAATTTAAATAGTTCACGGATTAGAGAAGGCATTAAATTAAACTTAGTTGCTATCCTATGACCTGCGTTTTCACCCAAAATTTTTGGGTTGTGAAAATTTTCATTTAAAATTTGATAGAGCTTGACGTAATCTTCCACATATATGAATTGATTTAAACGTTTCTTTTTGCCCAGTACCTTGAGTTGTTTACCCTTTTTATTTTTCCACTTTCTTTTTGAATAGTACTTTAGATGTTTCTTAACTTCTTCTAAACTAGGCAGTTCAATTCTATTTAGATTTTGAAGTTCATTTAAAGCTATTACATTATTTAAAGATAATATTAATTTTTCTCTAATATTTTTTTTATAGCGTTTCTTAGTATATTCTGAGTTTAAAATATATTTTTCAATTTTGGTTTTATGATATTTATCATTGATTTTGTAAGAAATTGATTTAAGTCCTAACTTATAGCCTAAACCTCTTTCAATATATTTATGACAAATTAATGTTTCCAAAATGATTTTATACCTAGCCTTATCACTACCTGTGCCAACCTGCTTCTTTAGAAGAATACTACTTAATTGAATATAGTTATTATCAACATAGTTATCTTTAAATTTCACCTCTTGAACCCATGCTAATGTGAAGTTAGATAAGACTATATAAATTAGCTCCAAGGCTGTATCTCTATCATTATGTATACATTTTAAGTCTTTATGTTTAAAGTCTTTTTTTAGGTCTTTAATCAAACCAAAGGGCAACTTTATGGTTGTCTCTTCTTTAAACATTATAAAATTAGTCTCTTCGGAGAAATCAACTTCATTATCTTTTAATAAATCTTTTAGGTCTTTCATTATTTTTAATCCTTTTTAGACATAAACCTTGTTTCTGTAAGAAAAAAACAACAGATTTCTTTAGAGTTTACGACCTTCTACTATACTTATATTATTATTTTTAAGAAAGTTTATTAATCGTCCAAAAAACTTTTCAAAAAGGGTCCTATTAAGTATTTCAAAAGAGGATTAAAGGGGGGTAGATTCTACAAAATAATCATTATATATCAATATATCACCTATTTATAGAACATAATAGTGGCAACATATGTATGTATAAAGATATAAATAATAAAAATATAGAAATTTAGCTTTTGGAGCTATCATTACTTTTTTGAGATAGTCTAGATGTGTTTTAATTATTTAATTCAAGGGCACGTTCTCGGAACGTAGGCCGTTCTAATTGTTGTTAAATTTTTAAACTTTTTCAAATCTGGCGATATAACATATGTAACCATCAAGAGAAAGGATATGAAAAGTAAATTGATAACTCATAGAAACGGCGATGAGTATTGGGAGTTGCCTAATGGTAAAATGCATAGAGAAGATGGTCCAGCTGTTGAAATAAATAATGGTGATGAAGAATGGTGGTTAGATAGCAAATTACACAGAGAAGATGGTCCAGCTGTTAAACAAAAAAATGTTGAAAACTGGTTTTTAAATGATGTTGAATATACGGAAGAGGAATTCCTAAACAGTAAAGAGTATAAAGCTTACGCAAGGGGTGTAAAATTGAAGCGATTATTATGAGAAGTAAAATGATAATTGATGAATATGGTACTAAGAATTGGGAACTACCCAATGTAGCCTTACATAGGGAAGATGAACCAGACGTAATAGGTGAGTTTGAAAAACAATGGTGTATAAATGATTAACAGTATTATAATAAATACAGAAATATATCAGAACAAGGCCAAAAGAAATTATTTATAAAAATATTTCCAATGAAAAACAGCGATTTTAGGTGAATCAGCACATCATATAGGTTCTGATTTTTTACCTAAAATTGAGGGTCTAGATTAAAGTCCTTTGTAGATTAGTATAATTTAGTAAGTTTGTTTCAATAACATTTAATATTTATGAGCAAAACTATCACAATTAATAAAAGTATTATTTTCATAATTCTATTGTCTTTTATTTTAGGATTTGGGATATTATTTTTGACTGAACATTTTGGAGAAATGAATGCTGAATTCCGTCCCGTAATAACTGAAACAGACTTTGGCCATATAGAAGGGGGACCAACGCCCTTGTCAACACCTTTAACTAGTATTAGTTATTATACACCTTATGGTTCACTAGTTAAAACAGGTGGAAACGGATTTACATTGTATGACTTAAAAATTAGTAATGTAGGGTTAAATAAATATGAAAATAAAATTCTTTATATAGCAAGTGGAACTAAAAAAGATTGTCTGTATGGCATTCTTTACTCTGTTATAATTCTAATAATAATTATATTCTTTAGAACCTTTAAGATTAGAGTAAAATAAAAAATGATTTTAATATTTTTCATTTATAATCTCATGTGTGTCACAACCAAAGAAGGAAACTATTACTAAAAACAAAGTGCAAACTCACAGCAAAGAACTGAGGTAAAAAACATCTCTTTTTTCCATTAATTTTAAGACACTATTATTCTAGGCTTATAGATTCATAAAACTGATTCTTTGAGTTTTTTTATTGTTTATTCTTGTACCTAGGCAAAATAGAAACCTTCAACTTCATAACCAACGGGAGACCAACGGGTTTTTGTTGGTTCTCCAATCTAGGGTGATTGTAAAGCCACTGGAGGTGATTAATCAGCTATTGATTTGCGATTAGTGGCTATAAAAACAGCATTTTAATATGTGTTTGGAGTTTATTCTTTAAGTATTTATAAAAGAGTGTACACTAATGTTGAGATTTAAAATTTAGATTAATTAGCTCCGAAATTTCGACGTTTATTAAAGCATGTTTAATGTTAAGACTTTTAAGACAATAAAAAAATCACTAAATTTATACTGTGAATAAAATGAGGATAACACATCAAGTTCTGTTATCCGTAAGTTGTATGGTATTAGAAGAAATCCTTGTTATCTCAATAATATGAATTAGGCTCTTAAAAAAAACCATGAGTAAAACTGAGAAAAATGATATCAACCTAGATCAAGACGGTAATTTAATTTTTCAATCATATTTCATAATTGAGTTATTAATTAAATTGAAAGATAATAATTTTGTCAATAGTGATTATTTTAATAAAATGGATTATAATCCATTTTCTAAGGAACTATTAAAAAAAGTAGATATAGATAATCAGGGAATGCTAATGTTGACATTATATGCATTGCTTGTAATTCCCAAAGAAATTCTGCAAACATCATATGTTCCAGATTTTGAACAAATTAATATACAATTATCAAGCTATTGCCATAATACGGAAACTAACTATAGTTCAGATAGCGAAAATATAGATTACATAAGACATCTTAGAAATGCTGTTGCACATGGACGAATGTCATTTGTCAATAATAGTCATTTGATATTTGAAGATGAAGTTAATAAATAAAATTTAAATCAGAAATTCCCTTAGTAAGAGTGAGTAAATTAATTAATGAATTACAAGAAATACATAGAAAATACCTAGAATACTTAAAAGCCAATAACATCACATAACATAGCTATACTTAATATGCTTGCCGCAGGCGCAACTCAAGCAAACTATGCATAACTGAGCCGTTAGCGGTCAGCTTAAAAAACAACAATCCGAATGATACAGAGAGAAATTATAAATAAGAAAACAGGTGAAAAACTAATAATGTTTGAAGATGGTGATTTTGAATATGAAAAGCCAGTTAAACATTATGGTGACGGATTTATAGTAAAACAAATGGTGTTAAGTGGAATGCCAAATGAAGAACTTAACGGAGACCAAAAACCGACAGAAAAAAGCAAACAAATATTTATCAAAGCGACTCTTCATTGGCAAGAAATGCTTCACGGTTTTAAATCTATTGAAATTCCAAATGGTTTTTTAAAGCTATTCGAAACTAGTAAAAAAGCTGACCAAGAAAATCTACTAGAAAATCAAATTTTAACACCAGATATTTTAATGGGATTATTGATAAAAGCAGAAGAACAAGGTTATACTTTAAGTCAATATTCTTCTGAATATTCTCAAAAAGGAGTTGACTTATCAAAAATGCCTTTTGCTTATCAAGTAAAAGAAAATGGAGAAGTTCAGACTTTTGGAGAAACTGAACTTTCTGACGGACAATTGAAACAAGCAATTGAACATAGAAAAGTGAAAGTTGCGAAAATTTTAGACAAAGGAGATGAATGGCATTGCTTTTTTGCGACATTTAAAAGCTTGCGTGGAGAAGAAACTTGGCTTGGAGAAAAACAGCCACATTATCATTATATTTCTAACGCTTTTGGAATTGACAGAGCAGAAGTTGTAAGTCAAATTAAATCCGAAAAATATAAACTTGGAAATTTACCTCATATAAAATTAGTAGAATATGGAAATCAACCTGAATAAAAAAGCCAAACCACTAACAGCACCTAACCAAAAGGCAAGGTTTCGTGCTTCGCAGACACATTTGTGCAAGCCGAAAGTTCAGTTCTCTGAATGAAGTTTAGTGATAAAAATTCTGCCCTTCAGGTAGCTGCAAACCGTTAGTATTAATTTAAAATAAGAAAAATGAAAAAACTAATAGCAATGACTATTCTTGGGCTATTGAGTATGCACTCTTTTGCCCAATGTGATAATTATCAATACTATATGCAAGAAGTTGTTGATAATGCTGATGATGCAGAAGAATACGCAGAAGAAGCATATGACAATGCAAGGAAAGCTTACTACGCAGACAATTTGGAAGATGCCCAATACTACGCAAAGAAAGCAATGAATGCAGCGGAAGAAGCCCAAGACGAAGCAGATGATGCGGAAGATGCTGCATCAAATGCTAATAGTGCAGCTTCTAACTGCGATTGTTATGATGGTCAAAGTTATGCGAGTAATGCTGAAGACAGCTCTGATGATGCAGAAGAATACGCAGAAGAAACATATGACAATGCAAGGAAAGCTTACTACGCAGACAATTTGAAAGATGCCCAATATTATGCAAAGAAAGCAATGAATACTGCGAAAGATGCCCAAGACGAGGCAGATGATGCGGAAGATGAAGGTGATAATGGCCTGAGCTCTTGTGACTAAAATGAACTAATGCTAACAAAACCTAAACTGCAAAAATAAATGGTGTTTAGCCAACTGTTAAGACCAATGCAAGAAAAATCCTAATTAGAATATCAAATACCAAAAAGACAATGAATAGTATCACAGAATTACTTCAATATTCTTTTAAAATTGACCCCAATTCTGGAACACTTTTATATCGAGGACAAGCACATTATAAATGGCCTATTATCCCTTCTATTCACAGAAGATTCGAAAGGTATCAAGCCGTCATAATGGAAGCCTTCCTTCTATATATTTTAGATATTGAATCTATTAAAAAGCCTCATATTTATACCAATCAACCAATCGAATTTTTGACTATGAGTCAACATTACGATATACCAACAAGATTATTAGATTTAACAGATAAAATATTAACTGCATTATACTTCGCTTGTGAAAACATCTATGATAAAAACGGAAATAAAATCGAAGAAGATGGAGCATTATTTATATGCAAAAAGGAAGGCTTTAATAAATTTAAATTAAATGAATTTCGTGAAAAAACAAATGAACCTCTTCTTGTTGAAGCCAATTTAATTAATCCTAGAATAAATTCTCAATCGGGCTGTTTCTTGTTATGGGGTGTATTACCAATAAACTCAGAAACAACAGAAACTTATACACTTGAATATTATTGTGAAAATGTCTTAAAAGAAAACCCTATTAAAAAGGTAATTATTCCAAAAGAAAAAAAAGAATCATTTTTAGCTGAACTTAATGAAAAATATGGAATTAATAGAGATTCAATATATCTCAATAATGATTTTGCAAAAAAAGCAGAAAAAGACTATCGCATATTTAAAAAGGCTTCTTCCATTATTACTCACGAAATGACAAATTGGGAGCATGGGAAATCTCTATTTAAAATGAATTTGAATTTAGGAGGATGCAGTTATTTGCAAGGTTTACCAGAAAATGCTGGATCGTATGCAATGCTTATGGAAGAGATAATTAATTATGACAAACACCTAGTAGGTAGAAATGACCCTTGCGTTTGTAGAAGTGGAAAAAAATATAAAAAATGTTGTGGAAAATAAACAAAGTGCCTAGCAAAGAACTGAGGTAAAAAATAACTCTTTTCTCCATTAATTTTGGGAAACTACTATTCTAGGCTCATGGATTCATAAAACTTCTTTGAGCTTTTTTAATTGATTTTTCTTCTACCTATCTTGACAAAACAGAAACTTTCAACTTCATAACCAACAGGGAATTAACGGAGAACCAACGGGTTAGTAAAATCCATTTATTGGCCACTGATGTTGAAATAGCCTTAGATTAATCATTCAATCCTCTATTTTCGTAAATATTCAAAGTTTTTATAGGCTAGAGTTTAAGGTTTTCCTAGTAAATCTTATATTCGAAGTAAACTTAATCCTAAACTCATCTTTGAAAGTAATACCTGATAAAAAGAGTTATCCTAAACACCAATAGCATTGAATGTAGCCATTAGAAGCAACTCCTTTATTCTAACTTTAAAGTAAATCAATTTGAAAAACATAACACACATACATGTCTGAAGACCATAAAAAACAACTCGAACAACAGCTTTGGAATATAGCAAATACCCTAAGGGGCAAAATGAATGCCGATGAGTTCAGAGACTACATCCTAGGCTTTATTTTTTATAAATACTTATCCGAAAAAATGGAGATTTATGCTGATTCCATTTTAAAACCTGATGGCATTTCCTACCAGGGAATAAACGAAGACTCTGAAAATGGAAAAGCCTATCTAGAAGCTATTAAAGAAGAGGCTTTGTTGAAATTGGGCTATTTTCTAAAACCCTCAGAGCTTTTTAGTTCTGTAGCTAAAAGAGGAAACCATAAAGAAGTTAGCCTGGAAGAAATAGCCCTAGCAGCAGAACCAGATGAAGAATACCAAACGGCGAGTAATTTTATCTTAGAAGATTTACAGACCATCCTCAACAATGTGCAAAACTCCACCATGGGAACAGATAGTGAGGAAGATTTTGACAACCTCTTTGAAGATTTAGACCTTAACTCTACCAAGCTTGGTAAAACTCCCGAAGCACGAAACGAAATTATCGCTAAAGTTTTAGGTCACTTAAATAAAATTGACTTTAAATTAGAGCAAACCGAACTTGACGTTTTGGGTGATGCTTACGAATATCTCATTGGAAAATTTGCGAGTGGTGCTGGCAAAAAGGCGGGCGAATTTTATACCCCACAAGAGGTGAGTATAGTGTTGGCAAAGCTAGTCACTACTGGTAAAAACAAACTTAGGTCTGTGTATGACCCTACTTGTGGCAGTGGTTCGCTACTACTCCGAGTGGCCAAAGAGGTAAAAGAAGTAAGTAGCTTTTACGGTCAAGAGCTTAACCGTACCACTTACAACTTAGCTAGGATGAACATGATTTTGCACGGTGTGCATTATAGAAAATTCGACATCAAACAGGAAGACACCCTAGAATATCCACAACACATAGACCAACGTTTTGAAGCTATTGTGGCTAATCCTCCATTTTCTGCAAACTGGAGTGCCAACCAACTCTTTATGAGTGACGATAGATTTAGTCAGTATGGCAAATTAGCTCCAAAAAGTAAAGCAGATTATGCTTTTGTACAGCACATGGTGCATCATCTAGCCGAAAATGGCAGTATGGCTATTGTTTTACCACATGGAGCTTTGTTTCGTGGTGGAGCAGAAGAACATATCCGTAAATATTTAATCCAAGAAAAAAACTTTCTAGATACCGTTATAGGTCTACCTGCCAATATATTTTATGGCACGAGCATACCGACTTGTATTTTAGTCTTTAAAAAATGTAGGGAAAACCCAGAGGATATTTTGTTTATAGATGCGAGTGAACATTACGATAAGGTAAAAACGCAAAATATTCTCACCCAAGAGAATATAGACAAAATTATTAGCACGTTTAGAGAGCGTAAGACAGAAGATAAATACAGCTGTCTGGCCTCTATTAGCGAAGTAGAAGAAAACGACTACAACCTAAACATACCTCGTTATGTAGATACCTTTGAAGAAGAAGAAGAAATTGATATTGGTACCGTAGCTACTGAAATACAAACATTGGATATTGATTTAGAAGAAAATGAAGCGTTAATAGCTTCTTTCTGTAAAGAGTTAAACATTAAAACACCGTTTTAAGATGCAGAAAGAAAAGAGTTTAGTTCCTCAATTAAGGTTTTCTGAGTTTGAAGGGGAATGGAGGAAAAAGAAACTAGAAAATGTTTGTTCATTTTTTTCTGGTGGTACACCTACAAGTACAAAAAAAGAGTATTATACAGGGAACATAGCTTTTATCGGTTCTGGAAATATTTTTGACAGTAGTGTTGAGAAATATATTTCAGAAAAGGCATTTAAAAATTCATCGGCTAAAATAGTTGGTGTTGGTGATATTTTATATGCTTTATATGGCGCAAACAGTGGTGATGTTGCAATTTCTAAATTATATGGAGCAATAAATCAGGCAATTTTATGCATCAGGACTGAAGAAGAAAAAAAATTCTTATATCAAGTTTTAACCCATAAAAAAGAGTCTATAGTTAGAACTTACTTACAAGGTGGTCAAGGAAACTTGTCGGCTAAAATTGTAAAAAAAATAAAGATAAGATTCCCTAAAAAAGAAGAACA
>Ga0306865_1000593_pt1 | contig 12742 bp, 9 predicted proteins | sample AntRauTorckE5431_FD_190441 | JGI IMG/M metagenome (GOLD analysis project Ga0306865, IMG submission 190441) | Saline lake microbial communities from Rauer Islands, Antarctica - Metagenome Torckler E5 #431 (v2) (version 2) | ecosystem: Environmental > Aquatic > Non-marine Saline and Alkaline >... | reverse complement strand
GCATATTCTAAAGCTGCTGTTAAGACACCAATGATTTTACAATTATTAGACTGCATGAAAAAAGCTTCTAAAATTAAATCATTTGGCATAACTTCTACATCTAAATCATTTTCGCGTAATATAGATACTAATTTATTCGTTGATATATCTTTGATACCAGGCCTTAACTTCGCATAGACTTTATCTTTAATGATCCCTTTTTCTTTCAGTAGAGGAATTGCTTTTTTAATAGCCTCATGATAATAAGACTCTTCTAAACCAGTATACTTTGAATTAGAGCCGTCTAGCCAAATGGTTGCGTCATTTAAATAATGGTCACCCGCTAATTTTTTAATATTCGCATCTCCATTTGGTGGTTTTACCACTACTCTTTTATCAGGAGCTACATTGTAATAGGCATTTTCAGAAAATGCAAAAAACCGAGTAAGTTTCATATTAGCGTAGGCTGAATAGATGTAGGGTAGGCTTAATAATCTTAAATTGTAGCCTCTTAATATCCTCACTATACTTTTAAAGTCAAAAATTCCAGAGCTTCTCCAACGATTTTGTCGCTCATGCCAAGTAATATCTGTCAAGTCGTCATTTACTTGATAAGCTGAATTCCCTTCTTCGATAAAATGAAATGCTTGACATTGATTATGGGTTATTAATATCTTTTGGAAATAGGACATCAAATCAACATAAGCCGTAAATGTTTCCCCCTCTAAATGTGGAGTTAAATAGCTGTCAAAAGATTTGGGAACGTTAAAATATTTCAACTTCTGAACTAACGTGCTATTTCTTGCCTCAGTAAAACTAGGTATCACCTTAAAATCATTAAGGGGAATAGCATAATTTGTACTAATGATTAAGACATCACTTATATCTAAACTAAGATGTTTAATGGTTGAATAAGCGACCAAAAATGTTACAGAAGAATGTACCGTAAATATATGCTTCATTAGAATAGTTTATAATCGGTATCTGCTTTGATTTTTTCATTTCCATAACCCATAAACAGGATAGCATTTACTTGGGCTGCTTCGAAATCATTTCTTGAGTCTCCTATCAATAAGCAGGTACTTTTATTATAAGAATGTGCTTGCAATAAATCTGCTACTAAATTGTTTTTGGGTGTTGGGGAACCGTGTATTGAATTAAAATATTTTGCAATATGCAAAGATTCGCAAATTTGCCTAAGCTCGGTTTGGTCAGACCCAGATACAATATGCATTGTATACTTTTGTGTATTGGCTTTGATAAAGTTTAAGGTTTCTTGAATTAATAAATCGGGATTAATGAGCAATTGCATCATAATTTTAGAAAACTTATCAGCCCATATGTTAACCTCTGCTTCAGTGATCCTTTCTCTGCGGATATCTTCAAAAAAATATCTGAATTTAACATATCTAGATAAACCCCCATTTTCTCTATGAAACACCATTAAGGCATTAACTTCTGTTTGAGGATAATCTTTTAAAACCTCTTCAAAGCCACGATCACGAACTGCATTAGAATCCATAATAACCCCATCAAAATCCCAAAATAAGGTTTGTATTTTATTTAATTTCATTTAGTCTTAGTTTGACACGTTCAACATCTTCTGGTACATCTACGGCTATAGAGTCTGATGACAATGGAATCATACGTACTTCATAACCCAATTCTAAGAACCTTAATATTTCCAAATCTTCCATAGCTTCAAGCGGTGTTTTTTTTCCATATGCTACAAAATCTCTTAAAGCAGACTTAGGATAGGCGTAAACACAAATCTGTCGCCAAGAAGCTTCAAAACCCCCTGTTTTATTACCTGGAATAGGAGATCGTGACATGTACAGTAAACGCCCATCTGGGCGAAACACCAATTTAGGAATACTCAAACTGGTATAAAGGTACTCATCATTGACTTTAGCATATCCATTGATTATCTCTCCCTTATATTTTTGTATGGCAACTTCAGTTTCTAAAATGTCTTGTGGATTCATTAAAGGTTCATCGCCTTGAACATTTATATAATAATCTGCTTCAATCTGTTCAGCAACTTCTGCAACTCGATCTGTTCCCGTTAAACAATCTGGTGATGTCATGACCACTTGTATATTTTTAACTTTGCAATGGTTTTCAATTTGCACATCGTCAGTTGCTACATAAATGTATTCTCTAGGAAATGCCTTTAGACACTGGTTATAAGTTCGCTGAAGAAGAGTCTGTCCGTTTATGTCTATCAATGGTTTTCCCGGCAATCTCGAAGATTGCATTCTAGCCGGAATAACAATAATTGATTTCATAGTTTCTGTTTTATTGTGAATTTGAGTGGCTTGAATTTCTTTTTAATAACTTTTGTATACATTTTTTTAATGCACTATCAGTCATTAAAAAAACACTCGAAATGACAGATTAATAGTGTTTTTCTGCTGATATGTTTTTCTCAGCTTACTCTAGTCCTAAGGAGAACTCAACTTAACTTGAAATTATTATTATTTATTTTACTTTGTTTTCGCTTTCTATGAGGTAAGGGCAACAAAAATAAAGATTTTTATTTTGCCAACTTTCTCCCAACCCTGCGCCGAAATTTTGGTAGGTAGATGACTACACAAAAGATTTAAATATTTATATGGTGAACTTTTTTTAGTCTTACTTATTATGCTTTGAGATAAGGCGTTTTCAACAAAATAAAGTCTAACTACTCACACTCTCCACAAAGGCTTTAATGCCGTCTTTAAATTGAACTTTATCCCAATCTCCTAAAATATCGTGCATATTTGCTGGACTGCCATAAATCCCAAACTGATCACCGGGAGTGCTGCCTTCGAATTTGGTTGAAATTTCTGTGTCAAATTGCTTTGTAATCGCTTCAACAAGTTCACCAACCGTTGTTTTAACACCACTACACACATTGAATAAATGCTGCCGTCTTTTATCTAGAACAGCTTCTGTCTTTATAAAAGCACTGACCACATCGTCGATATAAATAAAGTCTCTAAATCTTTCTGGGGAACCTTTCACATGTATATGTCTGTTTTGCAGTGCTTGTGCTAAAAAAATGCTTACCATGCCTTGTTTCATATTCGTTAAATTTTGACCTGGACCGTAGACATTAAAAAGTCGTAAAGCTGCTGTCGCAATATCAAATTCTTGATTATAAATCTTTAAGTAATGTTCACTAGCAAGTTTACCAACCCCATAAAATGATTTTGGATTAGGGGTGAGGCTTTCATCAACTGGTAAATGCTTTGTATCACCATATACAGACATGGTAGATGCATAAATAAACTTTTTACACCCAATTGCTCTCGCTAAATTTAGTAATTGCAAGGTAGATTGTCCGTTGGTCTGCAAATCATAAACTGGATTTTCAAAACTGATTTCCCCAGAACTTTGTCCAGCAATATGGTAAATTGCTTCAAATTTATAAGCATTAAGAATATCAATAACTTTAGGATCTTGACAATCGCCTTTGATAAAGCCAACACCTTGGGGTATATGACTTTCAAATCCTGTTGACAAATTATCGACAGTAACTACTTGGTGTCCAACTTGTAATAGCTTTTCAGCAACTGCCGCACCAATAAGCCCTGCAGCACCTGTAACAAGATATGTTTTTATTTCCAATGTATGTTTTGTGTTTTTAGATTCAAAATTTACAATCTCGCAAAAATAGAGTCCTTTTTTAGCTTGCTATAGCTAGTCGAGGTCAAACTTATTAGTTCTAATCCAGCTTGTTGTGCTTTATTAAACAATAACTCATTTTCAGCAAACAGCTCTTGTTCTTTTTTACCCATCGCCTCATCGCCATATCCATCATATCCTACAATATATAGTTTGTTTATAAACATTACCCTTGCTGTTTCTATTGCCAAGGCTGTATGAGTATCCTTGAGCTGATCTGTAAAACTTACATCTTTTAACTCAAAAGCTTGATTTTCTAATTTTTTCGGGATGTAGGTTCCCATTTTTCTAGGATATGGAGGTAGTATACAAGTTCCTTTCACATTACTTACATCTCCAAAAACTTCTTCCAAACGGTGACCCTCGTTTCCCACTAAGCAAAAGTATTGGTCGTTTGGCACTGTGGTAAAAGACATTGCATTTCTAGAACTTGCATGAATAACAACAATACCAGGATTTTTTATTAAAAATTGATCAATTGCATCTGAATGTTTTACAACACTTGGACCACCTCCAACAATTAATGCTCCTACATAGGTTTTTTCTTTACCAAAATCCAATTCAGGTAATTTGGTGTTGTCTACCTTACCTTGACTCTGGTTATTCAATGCACGTATAATCGAATTAAAAGAATAATACCGCTTACTTACCCATTCCATGACCTGCTTTTGTGGTAATGAATTAGCTCCAGAAACCATATAAGGTAAATTCGCACCCCATTCATAATGCTGTTGTAATTTTGTAAAGTCATCTACGGTTTTACTCAATTCATTATATGGAAAATCCAGTAGGCCTTTTGCATTCAAAACCGTTAGTAACAACTCTGTTTTAAGATTACCAGCACCACGGCCCATTCCAGTTACAGTGGCGTCTACTATATCTATGCCCTCGTCTATAGCCGTTAACGTATTGGCCAATGCCATTTCTAGGTTATTATGACCATGAAATCCTAGTTTTACGTTGGTCTTAGAACGGACTAATGCAATAGTATCTTTAACGTCTTGTGGGTATACTCCTCCAAATGAATCCACCATATAAAAGTAATCTGCAACTTTATCAACCTGTGGAATCAATTCTAAAAACTCTTTTTCATCTGCCCAAGTGGACATATACATCACATTAAAGGCTACTTCGAAGCCCAATCGTTTTACCTCAGCAGCTAAACTTAAAGCACGTTCAAAGTTTTTAGGGTCTATAGCCATTCGAACCATAGTTACCAATCCTATTATAGGGCTCAATAAAGTTTCTGCGTCAGTTGAACGCACATCTTTTTCATTAAGAATGATGACTAATTTTTTATTACTTAAATTTTTGATGCGTTGGAGTGTTTCTACAGGACAATAGAAATATTCTCCTAAATAGTCTTCCATAGCTTCAGAACGATAACCAACTTCCAGGTATTCTACAGGTAAATGGTTAAAGCTTTCCAAATAGGTTTTAACGATGTCTTGGTCAAAATCCCAATTGGTATAATAGCCACCGTCTCGTATAGTGCAGTCGAGTATTTTCATGAATTTTATATATTTAATTATTAACCGTAAATTTTATCTAATTCTTTCATATATTGTTGGGGCGATAAAGATATAACCTCATCAAATCTTTTATCCCCTGAAATAACTCTCGACGCGCATAAATTTTTCATGATATAAAACTGAGTTACAGGATCATGCCTTTTTGAACAAATTTCTAAGAAAAACGCCCTCATATCTTCTGTCCAAGTTGATGGTTTATAGCCTACTTCCCTATCAACAGTCAGCATGAAATCAGCATGAAAAATCTTCACGTGCGCTGGTTTGAACCTAAGAATATCGATAACAGCCTTAGGTAAAGCTGTATAACCAGTATTGAATGATGTCAAATTATATTTTTTATTTCGGCTTCTTAATTTTGTTTCAATCGATTTAAACTTTAGCTCTCGTTCTATTTTATTTACTGTATTATTATCATTAAAAATTGCCCAATCAAGTTCAGTAGGCCAGTTTTTAAAATTATTATTTATGACAACTTGAGTTTGTTCTAGGTTAAAATAAGAAATAGTACTTCTTGCACCTTTAATGGAAGAATCCATAATAACAGTTTCATCTTTATAATTTAATCTCAATATGACGTCAAAACTGTCTATTTCGCTGCCATCTTTTTTACTAGTTTTGGCTGGCCCAACAATAGCTATTCTTTTACCTTTCACAAACTTTAAATATTCTTTATCAATACCTTGAAATTCACATATTGACTCATTTTTAATAATATTAATTAAATCAATAAATAAATGAAAGTGTTTTTTTGACAATTTAAATTTTTTAATTTCAATCCTAAGTTGATTGTAGTTCTGATTCTCTAGTAATAACGCTAATTTAATAATTTTATCTTTTAAACTACTTTTAGAATGTAAATTAACCTTCTCAAGACATTCTTTTAAATATGTTCTTATTGAATAACCAAGTTCAAAATGACCATACGCAAGACATAACCTATATATTAAAATTGTCTCTTCGTAGCTAACTTTTTTATTAAAAAAATTGCTATTATTAAACTTTTTAACATTATTTTTATTTTTTAAAAACATTAAAAAATAAAGCCACGATTTATAAGGTAGATTGTTAGCTATTTTATGAGACTTGAAAATTATTAAAATATTTTTACTTGTCTCATTTTCGGTTACCACACCTAACAGATATTTGTCTACAACTTGCTTCAATTCATCAAAAACAATATTATTAGATTTAATAGTATAATTCTTTGGTTTGAAAAATCTTATAATTTTTTTAAAAAATCTTATTCTCAGGGGTTCACGTATTCGCATCACCGTTTGTAGGTTTTAATTTAATTATCTTTTAATCAAAGCATTTTCATAATTGCTATGTCTCTTTTAGTACTTTTTTTTATTTTCGATGAGATATGAAGTACTGTCTTATGAATTCACAGCAGCAGCATAAAACTATAATTCTTGAAGCTCAACTATTTTTTTGAAGTTGACTCTTTATTTCAACTAACCTAAAAGGATAACACTTTTTTTAATATTAACCTTTTTTCATAAACAGAATTTGGTCTGCGATCTTAAAATTGAAAACAGAAAAAGATACTACAAGAATTTTTTTTAAAACATTTATATTAGTTTTAATTCTTTTTTGTGTCTCAGTATACAATGTAAGCGCAGTCTTGTCCATAATTGAAACTCAATATCTTTATGCAATTAACATGCAATGTTTGTTCTGGCAATAATTACAAATCTACTTATAGTGCTTAACAATACTATTGCATCTAACTACACGAATAACTTTTTCTTTAAGTAAAATAACAACTAAGTTTTATTGGATTACGTATTTTTAAGTGATAAATTATATCAACTTCATGATTGAAATACTCTTCCAAAGCTTTGTCCAATCTACTTTTAGATAATCTATTGGTGAATGATCGATTCCTACCCGTTCACTTAAATTTTTTTATTGCCTTAAAGTTAGGATTATCTAAGAATATGATTAAGCCTCAAGGATTTTACTTGTTTTATAGTGGCTAATTTTTTTCAAATATTTTTATTGTGTTTCCTTTTTTTCTTTTTGAGCATACATAAAGTTTACAGTTATCGTGTTTCCAACATAATTAAGAATCTTTATAAATTTTGACATCAAAATTTTTTTTGATTTTTCATCTGAATTAACTTGTCTTAAAGCAAGGTTTTTTTTTACAAACTCAAGCGCTAACTATATAAGTCGTTAATGTTTTTCCTTATGATTTTAAAACAAATATAGATTTGATGGCAATGGCAATTTTTAATTTTTGCTTAAATCTGAAACAACATTTACACGAACAATAAAACAGGTTCAAATTGCTTACTCTTAGTAGCCGAAAAATTTATTTGGATTATTTTTGAGGAAATACCCCGAAATAATTTTAATAATTTATTTAAAAAAGCTTCTTTTTATTTAGAAAACTTAAGCATTTGCCTTCAAGTTTTTACAGGATAGATTACTGAAACAATACATATAAAAAAATGTCAACTAATTTATAACGTTAGTTTACATGGCTTCTATGGTTTTCTATTTGACCAAAAATATCATTCAAATTATTTAGCAATTTTTTTAAATGAATTATGTATCTATATAGCATGTTAAAATATTAAAATTTAAATGCATAGAATCAACTATATTAATACCTTTTTTTTCTCTAAAAATGTAATTCTACCCTGATATAAATAGAGTGCTACAGTCTTTATTTATATAGGTTATATTTTGAAAGTTGACTTACACATTTTGATTAGAAATGCTTTACAACATTTTTATTCCTTTAAAGTCACCTCTAATGTAAAATTTTCTAGAAAATGGAAATTATAGACCGGTAAATGCAGCGAATTTTAATTGAATAATTTTTATTATAATAATTTCATTTTTCTAATAATTCTAAAAAATAAGAAATTAAATTTTGGCAATCGCTTTATAATTAAAAATAATGCTTTATACCTAAATCCTGGATTTAACAGAATTATTTTCTCTTTTGGAAACGAAGCTTTTATTTCAATTCTATGTTTGTTTAATTGATTAATCACCCAACTCTCTAACTCGTTTGAATACTTTTGAGTGTAATAGAGTCTCATTTCCCATGTGTTTTCTTGAAACTTAAGTCTCTTTAGTAATGATTTGAAATGAGATGCACTTTCAGTTCTATGTCGATAGATTAAGGTATCTTTTTTATAATAATGAAATTTGGCATTCATGGCAAAATCTAGAAAAAGTGGCAAGTCTCCCATTAAAAACTGTTCGGTATTCGGTTTTATATTTTTAAAGACAGATGTCCTTATTAAAATTGAAGGGGTTCTAATTCGCAACTCTTTCTTCATTATCTTATTAAATAATTCAATTCTTGAGAGACTACTACAATCTATTAACGGCTTTTTTGACTCCTTTATGACATTTGCCTTTTCGTATAATACTGAGCAATTTGTGAAAGACAAACCATAATCAAGATTCGCCTCCAAAAAATCAACTTGTTTTTGCAGTTTTAGTGGATCAGTCCAGTAGTCGTCACCTTCGCAGAGAGCGATGTATCTACCTTTAGCTTGTTGCAATGACCAAATAAAGTTTTTCATCATCCCCTTATTATTAGGATGATTATAATACCTAAGCTTTATATGATCTGCAATAGTAGTTTCATCTATTATTTTATTTATGACCTGATTAGTTTGATCTATTGACTTATCATTAGCAATAATAAACTCAATATCAAAATCACATTTTTGAATAAAGACCCCTTTAATCGCTTCTGCAATATACTTTTCATGATTATAAGTAATCATCACTACCGAAACCATTGGTTTTTGATCCATTCTATTTGTTTTTTTTTTTAATCACTTTAGCGGGATTACCTACAACCACTGTATAAGGTTCAACATCTTTAGTCACTACTGCTCCTGCTCCTATTATTGCTGCCTCTCCTATTATTAATCGGGGTAAAATGATTGCTCCTGCTCCTACATGAACCTGATTACCTATTTTAACATGTCCTAAGAGTTTACAACCGGGAGACAATTCTACAAAATCACCTATCTCAACATCGTGGGTAATGATACTATCATAATACCCTAGTAAGCCTTTACCAATCTTTACTCCGTTAGATACTTTTACTCCAGACATCAAAGTTAATCCTTCACCTATAGTTACGTATGGTCCTATCACCGTTGTTTTATCTATTAAGTTAAACAACTCTCCGCCTTTAGCTTTAAACCGGTTGTATAGTTTAAATCTTAATTTAGGGCTACCTAAACCAAGTACAAATCGATTATCCGTTCTAAAATGATTTAGCACTTCTTCCTCTGTCCTTAAAACAGGGTACTTATTATATAGTAAATTTGGATCATATACATTTACGTCATCAAAAAAAACCAAATCAGTAGTTGTCTTGGGATCTTCTAATATCTGTAAAAGCTCTTTGGCTAATCCTTTTGCTCCTATAATAATCATTCTGTTTTCTTACGAGTTAAACTCTATTTAAAAGTTCACAAACTAAAACTAATTCTTCTAATTCTAAAGTCGTAAACAACGGCAAACATAAAACACGCTTCGCTATACCCTCAGCAATGAGACATGAGTTCGATTCAATATAAGGCAAATCCTCTAAACTAGGATAAAAATATCGTCTTGGATGTATGCTATGCAATGCTAAATTTTGCATGGTTTCTAAAAGCTGCGCTTCCGATTTAAAAATAACGGGATAATAGGCGTAATTCCAATCTGTATGGTCTCTAATTTTTAGCTTCGACACCTTTGAAAAATCTAAATGCAGGTCATAATAGTCGCAAATGCGTTTGCGTTCAGTTGTAATATGTTTCATATAAGGCAGAACGCTTAAACCCATTGCAGCTTGCAATTCGCTCATCTTAGCATTTATTCCTAAACCATGGTATTTTTCTGGACCATCATGACCAAAATTATGGCGATACCACATTTCTTGTTTCGTCTCTTTATCCTGGCAAAATAACGCACCACCCTCTCCTGTATGAAAGAGCTTGGTCGCATGAAAGCTACAAGTACTCACATCTCCATAATTAAAGACAGACTGTCCTTTATAGTTTACACCAAAACAATGGGCGGCATCGTAAATGACTTTTAAATTGTACTTTTTTGCAATGGCCTCAATAGCTTCCACATGGCAAGGGTTTCCAAATACATGTGTCGCTAAAATAGCCGTAGTCCGCTCTGTTATCGCAGCTTCGATTTTAGTTTCATCGATGGTTAAATACTCGGGGTGGATATCGACAAACACCGGTGTACATTTTTCCCAAACAATACATGCCGTAGTCGCCACATAACTAAAAGGAGTGGTAATGACTTCTCCTCCCTTACCATATGCATTTAAAGCGATTTGCATAGGTAAGGTACCATTGGTCATCGGGATGATTTGGTTTACCCCTAAATGGTCCTGAAGCTTTTGCGTTAACTCTTTGTACAATTTACCATTATTGGTCAGCCATTGATTGTTCCAGATGCGTTGCACTTGGACTTGGTAGTCTACAATAGGCGGGAAAAAAGATTTTGTAACTGGAATCATTATCTTTTGATGTGTTATTTTATGAATGACTAGTTTTTGTAGTTGGTTAACTAGTTATCTGATCATCCAAGTTAGAATTTTAGACGAAAAAATTAAAATCTCAATTTTGAAATTATTCCTTTATTCGTTAGGCTTTCTTTTAAAAAAAAGCATCTATAATGCTGCAAGTTTTATATGGAACTATACTTATTTAATATTTGATTTCGATAGATTCCTATTTAATTCTAAAAACGGTAGGTGTTTTTGATTAATCAAAAGTACAATACTCAAATGTATAGCATCTAAAATCCCCCTTCTATTTATTATATTTCTTGTAACTCCACCATCCTTTTGAAATCCGCTCTTTGTTCCAACAAATCTTGAAAAGTACCAACATTTTCAATTTTACCCTTTTTCATAAACACGATTTGGTCTGCATTTTTAATGGTTGACAACCGATGAGCGACCAAAAGAATAGTATATTTTCCTTTTAAAGCATCTATACTGTCTTGAATGCTTTTTTCGGTCTCGCTATCCAATGCAGATGTAGCTTCGTCCATAATTAAAATTTCAATGTCCTTATATAATTCTCTTGCAATGGCTATTCGTTGTCTTTGGCCACCACTAAGGTTAATACCACTATTTCCTAAATGTGTGTTTTCCTTATCTTCTAGGGATTGGATAAAATCTGTAAGTGAAGCTTGCTTTATGGCTTTATTGAATTTTGCAATATGTTGAGGGCTTGGTTCTGCCCAAAAGGTGACATTGTTATAAATGGTGTCATTAAATGTAACAGCCTCTTGAGCTATATACCCGATATGCTTTTGAAAAGAAGACATTTTTAAATACTTAGCATCGTCATTCCCAATACTAAAAGTACCCTTATCAACAGGAATTAAACCGGAAAGCACATTAACCAGTGTTGTTTTTCCACTTCCGCTCTCCCCTACAAAAGCTATGGTTTTTTTTGGTTGTATTTCAAGATTAATGTTTTTTAAGATTTGAGTTTCCCCATAGTAAAAATCAACATTGTCCAAATTTAATTTAATTGGGAACTCTTTTACTTCAGCTGTGTGTTGTGGAGATTGAGAGGTATCAAATTCTTTTTGAAGGTTCTTTAAATTCTCAAAAGACCCGATGGTTGCAATATATTTATTCCATGCGGTTTGTAAAGCGGTAACTGAAGCTAAAGCCCTATAAAAGAACACCAAACTAATTAATATCCCACCTAATCTCCCTCCTAAAAGATTAATCTGAATGAGTATCACCAAAACAATTACAATAATCAGTAAAGGTTCCCTTGCTGCACCTAATATGGCATTGAGAATACCAATTTTACGGCGACTTAATTCAATTTCCTTTATGCTTTTATACAGTTTATTCGCAAATTTATCAACTAAACCTGTAGCTCTTAGGTACTTAAAATTTGCAACATGCTGAATTATTTGTCCTTGATAAGAATTGGAATCTTTAGTTAACTTCCTTGATGCCCCTTTTGTTTTTTTGTAAAGTCCAGAATAAAGCAAATTGGTAGTTAACCCTCCTAAAGAGACTAAAAATGCAAATTGATAGTCAACAAAAAAAGCGAAGCCCATATAGACTAAAACCATTACTCCTTGCTGAAAGGCTGCCATATAAAAATTGTAGCCTTGAGATATTATATTAATCTCACCACTCATGGTATTTTGTATACGCCCTGCATCTGATGTCATAAAAACTTTAAACTTGATATTGTTTAAACTATTTAACATATTTATTCTGAGCTTCTTAACGAAGCTCTGTTGAAGGATAACTTTGTAAGCACCGGTTAAAAATAGCACACCCCCTTTTAAAATAAAAAAAAACAACATAAAAATTAAAATCGCAAATAAATTAAGCTCGAAGCCTAAGCCTTTAATACCGTCTATTAAAAAACTTAAATTTCCCATCGCTTCTGGATCTACTTGCTCATTTCCTCCTACCATTTGCAATAGGGGTAAAAACATAGAAAGACCAAAACCATCTAAAACAGCTACTACTATACTAAGGCTTAAAGCTAAAATTATGCGATAGCCTAGATAGCTATAGAAATAATAAA
>Ga0306865_1000592_pt1 | contig 12777 bp, 15 predicted proteins | sample AntRauTorckE5431_FD_190441 | JGI IMG/M metagenome (GOLD analysis project Ga0306865, IMG submission 190441) | Saline lake microbial communities from Rauer Islands, Antarctica - Metagenome Torckler E5 #431 (v2) (version 2) | ecosystem: Environmental > Aquatic > Non-marine Saline and Alkaline >... | reverse complement strand
TACCTTTTAGCAATTGAGCGCAAGGCGTTTTCGTTGTCTGGTAGCAGTCCCTGCAGAAACGGAAGCGCTACTTTCTTCGGATATGTGATTTGTCCGATTGGCATTGACAGTGAAATAGGTGTCTGGTCTTCCTGGTAACCAGGGTCATATTGGATGGTTATGTTTCCAGAACTAGTTTGAGTAACCACACCGCAAGCTATTCCGCGGAGCTTGATGTTAAGTTCGGCGTTCATCTGATTCCTGGCTTCTTATTTGGCACTGGGGTTTTCATGAGAGCTAACCTCTTTTTCGTCCAAGGCAACCTGTTTTTCGAGCCTGAGGGAGTATCCAAGCTCGGACAAGACATTATGAGCCAGTCTCAGATTCACATCTTCTTTGCCGTTTTCAAGCGCACTCACCCATTTTCTGGAAACTTGAAGGCGTTGCGCCAACTGCTGTTGAGTGAGCCCGGCTTCCTTGCGCGCTTGGCTAACCACAAGACCCAATATCCTGGGCGTGAATCTCATGAGGCCTCCTGTAACTTTTATTACACATTACCAAATGTAACCATTAGTGCGCAATAGTAAATGCGCACTTTATTGCTCATTTGACGACGGACTGAAGCGCTTTTTCCAGCCACGCTGGCCACAAAATATCCTTGATGAAACCCAAGGACCAGTTGAGGGATGCCTCCCGGGTTGCGGTTTGCCACTATAGCGGCCGACAAATGACCGCAGCGATCAGTGCACCCAGCGCTACTCAAAACAGGTTTGACTCTCAAAAACGAGCTCTTGCGATTGCCTGAATCCTTGGATATTGCTGAAATCAACCATCCGGGCCTGCTAATGGCAGGGCCGGATGGTTGATCGGAACAGCTTGAGTTGGAAACCGAGTTGAGGTCTTAGAAGACCACCACTGGCTTGAGAGTGTCGCCGGATTCACTGTCGGCGAAGGCGGTGTTTATGTCGGAAAACTCGTACTTTTTCACCAGCTTGTCGAATGGGAACAGTCCGGCTTCATAGAGTGAGATCAGCTTTGGAATGAAGGTCTGCGGAACAGCATCACCCTCAATAACCATGCTGATCTTGAGGCCGGTCAGCAACAAGTTGCCAATGTCAAACGGTGACTCCGTGCCCGGGGCTGCTGCGCCCACGAGAGCACCGTGTCCCATGATTCCTAGGGCCTTTGTCATCTGTGCAAACACCGCGGCGTTCCCGGTGGTGTCGGCAGCGTAGTTTGCGCCGCCACCTGTGATCTCTCGAACCCGCTCTACCGCGTCTTCGTCTTTACTGTTTATGGTGTGGGTGGCTCCAAGCTCTTTGGCCCGCTCGAGTCTGCTTGGCACAATGTCGACAGCGATGATGGTGGTGCAATTTGCGATCACGGCGGCCAACAGGGCTGACATGCCAACTGCACCGGTCCCAAAGATGACGATGCTACTGCCAGCTTCTGGCTCGAGCACGTTCAGCACTGCGCCAGCGCCGGTCTGAATACCGCAACCCAGTGGGCCCATAATCTCAAGCGGAACACCCTTTGAAATTTTCACGACACTTCGCTCATAAACATTGGTCACCGTCGCAAAGGAGGATTGTCCGAAGAAATGCGAGGAGACCGCAGAGCCGTCCTCTGCAGAAAACGCGGTTGATCCATCTGGACGCGCCCCTCCCATAGCCAGAGCGCCAAAATCAACGCAGTAAGCCGGGTGACCGGAGACACATGATGAACACACTCCACAGCTTGGAAAACTCAACACCACGTGATCTCCAACCTCAACGCTGGTGACCGCGTCACCTACCGCTTCGACAATTCCTGCACCCTCATGCCCAAGAACTAGCGGAAGCGGGATTGGGTAGACCTGGTCGCGCACGATGGCGTCGGTGTGACAGACCCCGGTAGCCACGAGCCTGACTCGGACCTCATCGGATCGGGTTTCATCTAATGTGAGTTCGCTAATTACAAGTGGCTCGCCTTTAGAAGCGGCAACGGCGGCAAGTGTCTTCATGGAATCTCTCCTCCAGCCCGCGGCCAGGTGCCACGCTGACCTTCATTCCACAGTACCTGCGAGGTGACCGCTTCTCCATAGTTCGGAGCTAACTCTGCGGCTCCTCACAGATAAGGCTGCGTTAACAGGCTGGCCTTCACCGAAAATGAGCTCAAAGAAGGAATCCGCATGGAAACTGGATTGAAGCCCGAGTCAGCGGCGGAGTCTTTTAGTGACATCGCAAGCGAGGGCTCACAGAGCCTCTCGAGGATAAGGGCTTCGCCTTTCATCCCTCGCACCGATGCAGTCAAGGGTTTTATCTTCGATGTTGCCAATGGCCTTCTAGCAAAAGTGAGGTCGAAAGAGCTTCGAGCTGCAACCTAAACGAATCAACCCGGTCCTAGGGCTGTCTAGGAGGGTTTTTAAACTAATGTGACTTAGTACCCTTGGCTAATTGATTGTTGCTACCGAGTCTCTCTCTATTGGTCGAGTTTCCAACACCGCGTCTTCAGAGATTTTTTTACCAGACATTTGCCTTACCAATAAATCAACGGCCTCTTGGCCCATTTGGTCGACCGGGCGGGAGATAACGGTTATTGCTGGCGACATGGCGGCAGCCCAAGGCGAATCATCGAAGCTGATCACACTCAGGTCCTTGCCGATAGTCACCTTGAGTTTGCCAGCTACCCGCAATACCGCCAGGAGCATGTCATTGTTTGAGGTGAAGATGATTGTTGGCTTTTTCGAGCCTGAAAGAAGACCCTCGACTGCAGCTTCAGCTCCTGATTGACTGTCCTCACAAAAAAGCATCTGCGACTTGACATCTCTCATGGCAGCACCCTCAATAAAACCATTGGTGCGGTCTTCAACCGTGGAGATGGGAATCTGTGGTCTTTTATCAGTACTGTTTTTGATTCCCGGCACCGCAACCAAAAATGCCATGGAGCGGTGGCCTTTCTTGTGAGCGTACTCAACCGCATCTCTGGCACCCTCAAAGTCTCCCGTGGTGACCGAAGCAAACTTTGTCTCATGCAGCTTTCGGTCAAAAAGAACCAGTGGTGTACCGCCAAGTGCCATGTCATTCAGGTGCTGATGATCAGTGTCGGAAGAAGGCACCAAAATCAGGCCGTCAACTCGCTTTTCAATGAGCGTTTTCACCGCTTGTTTTTCGTTATGAACGTTCTCATCGGTGTGAGAAACAACTGTCTGATAGCCATTTTGTTTTGCAGCATCGATTATCGCTTTTGTCGCTCGATCAAGAAAGGCGTTGGTGAAATCCGAGATAACAACTAGACCAATGGTCTTAGTTTTTCCGGCCCGCATGGCCCTGGCAACTTCGTTGGGGTGATAGCCGAGCTGCTCCGCAGCTTTGCGAACGGTAAGAACAGTTTCTTCGCTAATTCGCCCGTAGCCGGCCAGGGCCCGTGAGGTGGTTGCCCTACTTACTCCGGCTAGTTCAGCCACATCATTTATGGTTGCAGGCCGGTTAGTTTTACTCATCTCACACCAGCTTTCCAGAATCGTGACTCAACCGTTACCGCCAAAACTTGCTCAACGTCAAACCTAATTGGCATCATTGTATCAAGAATTGCGAGAACGTTCTCGCAATTCTCTAATAAAACATCGAGGAGAGGAATTGAAAATGAACTATTTCAAGAAGGCTGCCGCACTTGCTGGTGTAGCCGCCCTTGCACTGAGCGTTACAGGTTGTGCGGCTGCGGAAGAAGCACCAACCACACCAAGCGCCGGAGAGACCACCGCAGTTGTTGAGGAACTAACAATTGCATTCGTAGTGGGTGCTGAGTCAGACCCATTTTTCCAGGCGATGAAACTTGGAGCCGAGGAAGAAGCAGCAGCTCTTGGTGTGAACCTCATTTGGCAGGGTGACCCAACCAACTACTCCCCAGAGACTCAGATTCCTATCGTTGATGCAGTTTTGGCTCAGCAGCCAGATGGCCTAGTGCTAATCCCTACTGACCCAACAGCACTTCAGGCATCAGTTACCAAGGCAGTTGCCGCGGGCATTGCAGTTGCAAACGTTGACACCCGGGTTGGCGACCTTGCCGACGTGCTCACCTTCATCACTGGCGACAACGAAGATGGTGGAGCCAAGGCTGCTGCGGCTATTGCTAACGCAATCAACTACACCGCAGGCGAGAGCTACCAGGTAGTTCTTGGTCTAACCAGCGCAACTGCAACCACCAACGTTGCTCGTAAAGAGGGGTTCGAAAAGGCAATAGCTACTGACTACCCAGGTATCGAGATCGTTGATGTTGCTTACTCAGAGTCAAACCCTGAGAAGGCTGCGTCTAACGTAAACAACTGGCTAACCAAGTACCCAGACCTAGATGGCATCTTTGCTATTGACGGAACCAACGCATCCGGAGCTGCGGCGGCCCTAGAAGCTAAGGGCCTAGTTGGCAAGGTTGCACTTGTTGGATATGACGCATACCCAGACAACGTTGCCAAGATCAAGGCAGGTATCTTCACTGCACTGATCGCTCAGGACCCGGCTGCGGAGGCTCGCTTGGCGATCCAGACCCTAGTTGCGTTTTTGAGCGATGGCACCTTGCCAGCCAGCGCTGAAGTTGTGATTCCAAACGTAATCTTGGACGCCAACACCTCAGAAGCTGACCTAGCCAAGTACACCTACGTAGCTAACTAAGCTCACAGGTAAGCACTAAGGGGTACTAAATGTCTAGCAGCCAACAGCCGAACCTGCGTCTTGAAAGATTCAAGGCGGTGGCAAGAAATCAGAACTCGATTTTGCTATCGGTGCTAATCGCTTTGGCGATTATCTTCACCCTTGCAGAACCGCTGTTTTTCTCAGTCCCAACGGCAGGAAACATCCTGACCGACTGGGGATCGATTGTGCTGTTGGCTGCTGGACAAACCCTGGTTATCATTTCCGGCGGTATCGACCTTTCCGTCGGCGGCACACTTGCCATCAGCGGCGTAGCCTCCGCTTGGATGATGTCGGTTGTTTTGGGTTTTGACACCACAACCTCCGGCCCTGATGCCTACCCACCACTGATGATTGGTGCGATAACCGCTGCTGCAACCGGAATCCTCGTTGGCCTGGTAAACGGTTTCCTCATAACGAAGCTAAGAATTGTCCCGTTCGTTGCAACCTTGTCCACCATGGGTGCGACCCTGGGATTTGCGATCATAATCTCAAACGGAATGCCGATCGGTGGTCCGAATGACTTCAGCATTATCAGTCCAATCAACCCGAACTGGATGCCCCTTAGCTGGGCAGTGATTGGGGTAATTATTATCGTCACAATTGTTGGCCTGTTCTTGCACAAATCACGCTTTGGCCTGCACACCTACGCCGTTGGTTCAAACTCTTTCGCAGCCCGAGCCGCAGGCATTAATGTCGAGCGCCATCTGACCAAAGTTTATGCCTTGGCTGGTGGTCTAGCTGGCCTTGCGGGATTCTATGTTTACCTTCGTTTAGGCGCAGGATCACCGACCTCGGGAACCATGAGAGAGCTTGACGCTATCGCCGCGGTTGTTATCGGTGGAGCATCGCTGATGGGAGGCGTGGGCAGAATGCTTGGCACGGTCATCGGAGCTCTAATTTTGTTCACCGTTCAATCAGGCCTAATCATGGCCGGGGTGGCTCCAGACTGGAAAAAAGTGGTGGTTGCAGTTCTAATTGCCGCAGCCGTTGCTGCCCAAACACTAAGACGAGAAAATCGACAGAGGTAGCCAAAATGCAAATGGGCGAAGTAATTTATGAAGTCAAAGGTGTCTCGAAGCACTACGGTTCCGTTGTGGCACTGGACGGTGCAAGTCTCAAGCTGCACGCCGGTGAAGTAGTTGGGCTTGTCGGTGACAATGGTGCTGGTAAGTCAACCTTAGTCAAAGTCTTATCCGGTGCTCACATGCCAGATGAGGGCGAGATTTTCCTCGATGGTCAAAAAGTCTCTTGGGACAACCCAAGACAGGCTCTTGAGTCTGGAATTGAAACGCTGTATCAGGACAGCGGACTAGCCCCTCACTTGACGGTGAGCAAAAACGTTTTCTTGGGTCGGGAGATTACTAAGCCTGGCCTCCTGGGCAAGATGGGCTTTTTGGATTCCAAGGCAATGGAGGAAAAAGCCCACGCAGACCTAGAGAGAGTTGGCATTGCTGTTCCGGCATCAAACCGGGCTGTCAGCCAGCTCTCCGGCGGTCAGAAGCAGGCCGTTGCAGTCGGTCGAGCTGTTGCGTGGGCCCGCAAGGTGATCATTTTGGATGAGCCAACCAACCACTTGGGGGCCAGGCAGGCCGGAGAAGTGCTGCAGGTTATCAAGGAAGCCAAGCGAAAAGGGCTTGGAGTAATTTTCATTTCCCACACACTCCCTCACGTTCTTGAGGTGACGGATCGAATTGTGGTGCTAAGGCTCGGACGAGTGGTTCGAGATGCCCCAACCAGCGAATTCACAGGTGACACTTTGGTCGGGACGATCACCGGAACCATCCAGGCCATTCCAGAAGAGGAAGCATGAACCCGCTCTACCTAATTGCAGAAATCCACCCACTACCCGAGAAACTAAATGATGCCCGCACGGCCTTCGAGGCACTGATTTCAGAATCCAAAAAAGAACCGGGCTGCCTGCTCTATGACCTAGTCATTGAATCAAGTGTTGAGACAGGCAGCGAGACCTGGATAATGATGGAAAAGTGGGCATCACGGGACGCTTGGGAGCAGCACATGGAAACGCCACACGTGAAGCACATGAACAGAATTTCACCTGCATTCTCCTTCGCTGCAACCGTACTGAGGTTCCTGAATCCGGTTGCTCTAACAGAGAAGTCGCACTAGTGATCAAAGAAGGAATTCGCAAGGAAACCGGCTTGAAGCCTGAGTGGGCGGCGGAGTCTTTTAGTGACATCGCTAGTGACGTCAGACAGAGCATCGCCAGAATAAAGGCTTCGGCTGTCATCCCTCACACCGATGCTGTCAGAGGTTTCATCTTTGATGTTGCCACTGGACTAGCAGAAGAAGGCAAGTGTCAACAGGCACAAGTAAGCGAGTAACTCCTCTCCTTGAAGTAGGGGCGATGGCGCAGTTAGAATTTAGAGCATGTTGACATCGAGAATTGCTCTGGCAAGTGATGCTTCTGCGGTCGCCGAGTTTGCAAACCTTCACCAGCTCACGGTCGACCCTCACGCAAAATCGATGAACATTCAATCTGCTGGAAACTTAGTTTTGGGTCGAATAGACCCTTTCGGGGCCACTCTTTATTTTGACAAAAATCAACTTATGGGTGTCATTGGCCTAAACCCAGATGCAATCAAAGAGCTACTGTCCCCCCGAGATCTATGCACACCCAAAGTTTCTGAATCAGTCGTTTTTTGTTGAGGAGGCTCTGAGGCTTTCCGCCATTGATTTTCCAAGCTACGAGATTCAACCAACCGCTAACTCACTAGATCGGGCAATGCTCGCCGCCTACTTCCAATTAGGTTTTGCTGAAATACGCAGGTATTCGATCATGCGTCGCAGTCTTAGCGATACTCGCGTGCCTAAGCTGCCCCAAGGTTTCAGTTTTTTGCAGGTGGACATGGAAAACCAGGAACATCTAGGTCACTGGCATAAAACCCAACAAGATGCCTTCCAACACCACTTTGGCTTCAAAGCTAGGGCTTTTGATTCTTGGAGCATACAGATGCTGGGAGACCAAAACCTTGACCGGCAAGGGACGTTTATTCTGCTTGAGAACGATGAGCCGGTTGGCTTCGTTCAGTGCACTAACGAGTGTGCCCACCAGCTGTCCGGTTTCGTGGCTTACCTTGGTGTGGCGCAATCCCACCAAGGCAAAGGCTTAGGTAGGGCGCTTCTAGAAAAAGCCATGCACCACTGCGAAACCAAGGGGTTTAGTTCACTCGAACTAACCGTTGACATCGGCAATGAATCGGGCGCCCTGAAACTTTATGAGAACCTGGGCTTGACGGCCCAGTCTTCTTGGTTGCTGCTGTCTGTCGCAAACAGTCAAACTGCTATTTAGTGGCAAGGTTCTCAGTCGGCTGCTAAATGGGGTCAGCTGTAACTAATTCGGCAATATATAGCCGAATTAGTTGACAAGGCTACTGGTTTGAACTACTTTTACCTCTTATAGGCAATATATTGCCGATTTAGGAGTTGTTGCCCATGAGCGACTATGCGGAAAAGACTTTGTCCGAGGCTATTCGCGAGCGCCGAAAGGCGCTTAGCATTACTCAGGCTCAGCTTGCAGACCTAAGTGGTGTTTCGGTCCGCGCTATTTTTGAATTGGAAAATGGCACCAACTCAATGAGCCTGAAGCGGGTGCTCCTGATCTTGAAGGCACTGGGCTTGAAGTTCAATTTGGTGGTGGCGCCAAATGGCTAACAGTTTGGGCATGGTCTATAAAAAAGGGAAGCTAGCTGCAACCCTTCGTAGAACCAGCTCGGGTGTTTTATTTGAATATGACACCGAGTATGCGCAATCAGGACTACCTCAGATAGCGACCACTCTTTCGGTTAGTGCAGAGCCGATAACCCTTGTCAACGGAGCGACTCCAGCATTTTTTGCAGGTCTTCTGCCTGAGGGACCCAGGCTCACGGCCATCCGGGACCGGATAAAGACTTCACTGAACGATGAATTGAGCCTGCTGTTGGACATTGGTGCTGACTTGATAGGTGATGTTCAGATCCTGCCCGAGGGGGTTAGCCCAGATCTGCCTGGTGAAAGCCTTGCGTTGCCCGTGGGGGGCACCCAGTTCAGTTTCCAGGAAATTCGAGAGCAATATTTTGGCTCTCGGGCCAGTGGTATTCCTGGCGTGCAGGACAAGGTCTTAAGCAAAATGTCGAACGCACCGGTCAGGCTTGCAAACATTGACTACATCTTGAAGCTAAACCCCAAGGACGTGTCATTCGTCGTTGAGAACGAACACTTTTTTCTTGGGCGGGCAAATGCCTGCGGTATCAAAACCAGCGGCTTTGAAATGATGACCGACTCACTAGGAGATCATGCATTGCGGCTAAGGCGCTTTGACCGGATAGCCAAAGGGACCTCGAAGATCAAGTTGGCAGCTGAGGACGGCTGCCAGGTGCTGAATCAATACCCTGCAGAGAAATACAACCTGGGGTTTGTCGAGGTGGCCGCGAAGCTGATTTCACTCTGCCCTGCCAAGCAAGTAGCGGGGCTCAATCTATTTCGCCAGTTGGTATTCAACTGGCTCATCGGCAACGGCGATGCTCACGCTAAAAACTTTTCTGTCCTCGAAGCCGAAACCGGCGAGTGGTTTATCTCCCCGGCCTATGACCTGCTCTGCACGAGGTATTACGAAGATAGAGCCATGGCCTTAGGAATCGATGACAACCAGACCGAGTGGTCCAGGGCCTTGCTTTTAGAGACTGCGGAGAAGCTACTGGTCCCAGAGCGAGCAGCTCAAAAAGTGATCGATCAGCAACTGGCGGTGCTGATCGACCTACCACAGCAAATCACGTCGGGAGTGCTGCCTTTTGCAAGACATGAAAATTATGAGGTTGCAAAGTTTCTAAAAAAGCGTGCTGCACGCTTGGTATAGCTGATTTTTTATCGCGTGAGCCGTGGAGGCGACTTTGGGGGGCCATTGACGTCTCCACGAACACTGCGGATTGCGGATGCGGCTATCTGTTTCTAGCGCGCTTAGATAAGGGAATCTTGGATGTTTGGCGGCTAAGCCAGTCATGAGCCGACTAGGAATCAGCCAACTAGTAATCAGCCGACAAGCGTGGAGAGCTTTGCCACGTCGTGTCCACCCCAATGCAGAGGACCTGCAACCACAACTGGGGTTCCCTGGAAACCATAAGCTTCAAATTCCTTTAGCGCTTCCGGATCCTGCTGAATGTCCTTATCGGTAAAGCTGACGTTGTTTGCCTTGAGGTAAGCCTTGGTGTTTTCACAGGAGTGGCAACCAGGCTGACTGTATACGGTGACCATTTTGACTTCCTTATCTTCGCGTGAGTCTGAGTAATTTATATATAGACAAGTCTGTCTATATGTTTACTATACCGACCTGTCTGGTATTGTCAAGATATGGAAACTACTAAGCAACCCTCGGCAAGACAGCGGATCTTGGACACTGCCGCGATGCTCTTCTACAGTGAGGGCATAAACAACACCGGAATCGACCGAATCATTGCAGATGCCGATGTTGCCAAGGCATCGATGTATAACCACTTTGAGAGCAAAGAAGAAATAGTTGCGACCTACCTTCGCGGCATCCGCGAGCAGTTTGACCTGGCGCTTGCCGAAAGCACCGGTGCAAAGAAACCTAGCTATGACGTGCCGTTTGGCCTTTTGAAGCTCACGCTTGCCAATGGTGATTTTTACGGCTGCCCATTTTCAAATGCTCTCGTGGAGCGTCCTGATTCTGACTTGGTCAAACGAGAAGTTTCGGCTTACAGAAATAGCGTGCTTGCCTACTTTGAACTTTCGGTTGATGGTGACTCGGTCAAGGCAGACAAGTTGATGGTGGTCTACGACGGTGCATTTCTCAATTGCAAGCTAAGCCCGAGTGAATTCACCGTCGAGGGCGCAATCGAGATTGCTGGGCTAATTGTTAGGGATTGTTAGTTAGCTTTCGGCAAGTGGCTGGGAGTCTTTACTGCAGCGACTTGAGAACTTCCCTGTGAAGTGCTTGCTCATCCGGGTCCGGAATTGGATGGGAAGCCAGCAGCCTTGTGGTGTAGGGATGTTGTGGATTAGCCAAAACCTCATTGGCGTTGCCCTCTTCGACGAGTTCGCCACCAAATAGCACTAAGAGTCGATCTGCCACCTGATCCACCACGGCAAGATCGTGGGTAATAAACAGCGCTGCAAAATTCAGCTCTTTTTGAAGTCTGGCGAACAAGTCAAGAACCTTGGCTTGAACCGAGACGTCTAAAGCGGAGGTTGGTTCATCGGCGATAACCAGTTTTGGAGATAGCGCTAAAGCCCTTGCTAACGAGGCTCGCTGACGTTGCCCGCCGGATAGTTCGTGCGGATATCGCTCCGCAAATTGAGTTGGAAGCTGCACTTGATCTAAAAGCTCCAGCACTCGCTTCTCGATTTCGCGTGGGCCGAGGTCGGATTCATGAATTAGCATCGGCTCGGCTATGCACTGCTGGATGGTCATTAGCGGATTGAAGCTCGAGGCTGGGTCTTGGAAGACAAACCCAATTTCTTTGCGCAGCGGACGGAACTGTCTTTCTTTGAATCCAAGCATCTGGTGACCCGAGACCGTGAGAGACCCGCCGGAGATGTTGGTCAGTCCGGCGATCGCTCTGCCAATGGTGGTTTTGCCTGAGCCGGACTCTCCGACTAGGCCCACGACTTCCCCGGGGTCTATGTCAAAACTAACCTTCTTGACCGCCTTGAAAGCCGGGGTATTGAGTCGACCTGGATACTCGATTTCAAGCTGGTTGGCAGAAACCACTGGGGTCTGTCCTTTGGCTTCAAACCTTGGTTTCGTTGTTGATCCAATCCGTGGAACTGCAGCCAATAGCCGCTTGGTGTAGTCGTGGGTTGGGCTTGAGAAAATCTCTCTGATCGGTCCCTGTTCTATAAGCTTCCCATCGAACATCACGGCAACTCGATCGGCAATATCAGCCACAACCCCCATGTTGTGGGTGATAAGCAAGATGGATGCGCCCAAATCGTCTCGACAGCTACGTAGCAGGTCCAGAATCTCGGCCTGAACCGTGACATCGAGCGCGGTTGTTGGTTCGTCGGCAATAATCAGTTTTGGCTCTAGCACGAGCGCTGCGGCTATGATAACGCGCTGTTTTTGGCCACCGGAAAACTGATGTGGGAAGTAGTTGATTCTTGACTTTGCATCAGGAATTCCAACCCGCTCTAGCATGGCAATAACTAGTTCTTTTGCCGCCTTGCGAGACAGCCGCTTGCCGTTTTTGCCGCTGTGGGCCCTAAGTCCCTCGGCGATTTGCCAGCCAACCGTGAAAACAGGATTGAGAGCAGTTGATGGCTCTTGAAACACCATAGCGGCATCAGTTCCGCGAGCCTCTCGGAGCTCGGCAGAGCTCAGAGAAAGCATGTCTTTGCCGCTTAGGACTATGGCCCCTCTGGCGGTTGCGGTGTCCGGGAGCATCTGCAAAATGGCCTTCGAGGTAACTGACTTACCGGAACCACTCTCACCAACAATTGCTAGAACTTCTTGCTGACCAACGCTGAGCGACACCCCGGAAACAGCTGGAACTGCACCTTGATCGGTTGAAAAACTGACCTGCAGGTCAGTAATTTTTAGTAGGTCCTTATTCGAGTTCGTCAACGTCTGCCCCCTGCCTAGTTCTGAGTCTTGGATCCGCCAAGTCATTCAGGCTCTCACCCACCAGGGTGTTGCCAACAACAACCAGCACGATTGCGAGTCCCGGGAAAATAGACGTCCACCATATTCCAGCCGAAACATCGCTGACGGAACGATTGAGATCGTAGCCCCACTCCGCGCCCATGGTCGGATCAATGCCAAAGCCCAGAAAACCAAGACCGGCGAGGGTCAGAATGGCCTCGGAGGCATTCAGCGTGAAAATCAAAGGCAGAGTTCTGGTGGCGTTTCTTAGAATGTGACGCAGCATGATTCGAAGGCTGGAAGCCCCAAGGACTTTGGCTGACTCTACGTAGGCCTCTTGTTTCACTCTCAGGGTTTCTGCCCGTACCGCCCTGAAGTACTGGGGGATGAAGATCACGGTTATTGACATAGCCGCTGCCAAAATGCCGGTAAACAAGCCAGAGCGACCACCGCTGATAACAATCGAAAGCGCGATGGCCAACAGCAGTGATGGAAACGCATACACAGCATCGGCTACTACGACCAAAACTCGATCAA
>Ga0306865_1000590_pt1 | contig 12833 bp, 10 predicted proteins | sample AntRauTorckE5431_FD_190441 | JGI IMG/M metagenome (GOLD analysis project Ga0306865, IMG submission 190441) | Saline lake microbial communities from Rauer Islands, Antarctica - Metagenome Torckler E5 #431 (v2) (version 2) | ecosystem: Environmental > Aquatic > Non-marine Saline and Alkaline >... | reverse complement strand
CTGCGAATATCAAGCAATTTGATGGCCGGGGGCTTTGCGGCTCCGGCCCTTTCTTCAAGCGTTACCAGTTTGTATTTGCCGGACTGACAATTGTGAATGGATTCCAGCGACGGGGTTGCAGACCCCAGAATAACCGGGCAGTTATTCAGGAAGCCGCGATACACCGCCGTGTCGCGACCGGAGTAGCGAAAACCATCGCCCTGTTTGTAAGAACTATCGTGCTCTTCATCTACGATGATGGTTTTCAGTCGGGTGAAAGGGAGCAGGACTGCCGATCGGGTTCCAATCAGAATGATCGGCTCACCGTTTCGGACCTTGAGCCAGGCATTAAGCCGCTGGGCGTCGTTAAGGGCCGAATGCCAGACGGCGACGCGAGTCCCGAAATAGCGTTCGAAGCGGGCGACTGTTTGCGGCGTCAGGTTGATTTCCGGCACCAGCACCAGGGCCTGGGCCGAGGCATCGAGGTGCTGTTTGAGATAATCCAGATAGATTTCGGTTTTGCCGCTGCCGGTTATTCCATAAAGCAGGGTGGTGAAGAAACCGCTGCCGGGCTTTGAAAGCTGTTCGGCTGCTTCGCGCTGAGCTTTGGAGAGCTGCGGGCCGGCCAGGGCCGGGGCTTTTACAGCGTCGACTTTGGGCGCCTCGGTTTCTTCAATCAGCTGTTTGTCTCTGAGGCTGCGGATCTGGGCGTGAGAAAAGCCAGCCTGGATAATCTGGCGGGTTGCAGCGCCTGCCGGGTATCGGGCCAGCCACGTCATCAGGGCGCGCTGTCTGCTCGCGTTGGCTGGCAGAACGTCTTCGCCGGCTAGAGTCTTCCAGTGCGGGTCGGCCTTTTCTTTAGCCGGCTGGCCCCGTCGAAGCGCGGGCGGCAGGGCGGTAAACAGACATTCGCCAAGGGGATGCTGATAGTAGTCGGATGCCCAACTGAGCAGGCGAAAGGTTTCTTGCGGCAGAGCCGGCCATTGATCACAGCACGTCTGAATGGTCTTGAGAGTGATGCCCTCGGGCGGCGTTGTGTCCATCGCGGCGATCAGGCCCGTTGCGATTGTGCGCCCAAAAGGCACGGTGACTCGTTGGCCACAGGTGATCACCATTCCTTCCGGAACCTGGTAGTCGAACAGCCGTCTGAGCGGACGGTTCAATGCGATGCGCGCGGTGCGGGGCACGTCTGGCTCCCATGGAGAAAAAGCGTCGGTAACAATGCTTGACAGTGGTGACAAAGGCTTGCCTGAAACGCAATTTGCCAGTACTATTTGCGACCTGTTTCAGGCAGGGCATGATTGTGCCCCGTCTTCCCATTTGATTCAAATATGCGGTGCCCGACGCCCGGATCAATCCTGATCCCGCGATCTGGTAGCGGCATGACCGACTGAGGTTCTCCATGAAAGAAGGCATTCATCCCAAGTACGAAGAAATTACGGCAAACTGTTCATGCGGTAATTCATTCAAAACACGCTCGACCTTTACCCAGGATCTGCAGCTGGACGTATGCTCTCAGTGCCATCCTTTTTACACTGGCAAGCAGAAGGTAATGGACACTGGCGGCCGTATCGATCGCTTCCAGAAGCGTTTTGGCGGCAGAATCGGTGGCAAGAAGTCCTGATTCCGATGTCCGAACCAAAAAAGCGCCTGCCGGCGCTTTTTTTATGTCTGCGATAAGGTGGCGCCGGCTCAGTGAGCGGTCAGGCATACGCAATAGGGCGTATTGACTGCCTGGAAAATGCGCACCCAAGCCTTGTCTGTCGATGGTCTTCGCGCCATAATGTCGCGCTCTGCCGAGATGACTCGGCGGTCCTTTTTCAATGAACGTTACAAACGGAACAGTGGCAATGTCTCAAGATCTGAAAGAAGCAGCCCTTGAATATCACGCCAAGCCGCGGCCTGGTAAGCTGAGTGTCGAAATCACCAAGCCCACCAAGACTTCCCGCGATCTTTCGCTGGCCTACAGTCCAGGGGTTGCAGCGCCGGTTCGCGAGATCGCCAAGGACCCGGAAAACGCGTACAAATACACAAGCAAAGGCAATCTCGTCGCGGTCATTTCCGACGGGTCTGCGATTCTCGGCCTTGGAAACCTTGGTCCTCTGGCCAGCAAGCCGGTTATGGAAGGCAAGGGCGTACTGTTCAAGCGCTTTGCTGGCATTGATGTTTTTGACATCGAAGTGAATTCCGAAAGTCCCGAGGCGTTCATCGAGACAGTTGAGCGGATCGCTGACACGTTCGGTGGCATCAATCTGGAAGACATCAAGGCACCGGAGTGCTTTGAAATTGAGCGTGCGCTGATTGAAAGATGCAGCGTTCCGATCTTTCACGATGACCAGCACGGAACGGCCATCGTTACGGCCGCAGGCATGATCAATGCGCTGGAACTCCAGGGCAAAAAGATTGAAGAAGCGAAAGTGGTTTGTCTGGGGGCGGGCGCAGCGGCGATCGCCTGCATGAAGCTGCTGGTTAGCTGCGGTGTCAGGTCCGAAAACATCTTCATGTTGGATCGTAAGGGTGTGATTCACTCTGGCCGTGATGACCTGAATCAGTACAAGGCGATGTTTGCGAACGACACGGATCGTCGCACTCTGGACGATGCAATGGACGGCGCTGATGTATTTCTGGGGCTGTCCGGCCCGGACCTGGTCACCGCCGATCAGCTGAAAAAAATGGCGCCGAACCCCATCGTTTTCGCCTGCTCGAATCCGGATCCTGAGATCAGCCCTGAGCTGGCACTCGCTTGCCGCGATGACCTGATCATGGCGACGGGCCGGTCAGACTACCCGAACCAGGTAAACAACGTGCTTGGTTTCCCGTTCATCTTCCGCGGTGCGCTGGACGTTCGTGCGACAGCCATTAACGAGGAAATGAAGGTAGCGGCGGTTCACGCGATCCGTGAGCTGGCGAAAGAGCCGGTGCCTCAGGAAATCTGTGAAGCCTACGGCGTAGAAAGCTTCGAGTTCGGCCGGGAGTACATCATTCCGAAGCCAATGGATGTGCGCTTGCTGGAAGTGGTACCGGCGGCGGTTGCGCGCGCAGCGGTTGATTCCGGCGTTGCCCGTAATCCTTACCCGGCGCACTACCCGCTGAAGTCGATGGAAGACATTATTTAATCGATGTTCGGGCACAAAAAACCGACGGTTACCGCCGTCGGTTTTTTTATGGGCATTAGAAAATCTGGCGTGAAAAGTCGCCTTCACCGCTGTCATCCCGGCCGGACGAATCGTTGTCCGGGGCCAGTGGTGGCGGTGCATCTTCTTCCCGGAATATCTCGAACATGGCGCCTTGCTCGCCGGGTCGAGCGCGTTTTCCCGTTTCGGGGTCAATCCGGACGTTAACGATGCCGTTTGGTCGCGGCATGAGCGAAGAGGGTGTTCCGGCCAGTGCCGTCTTCATGTAGTCAAGCCAGATGGGCAGCGCTGTGCTGGCGCCAAACTCGTTGCGGCCCAGTGGCGCTGGCTGGTCAAAGCCCACCCAGACGGTCGTCGCGATGTCGTGGTTAAAGCCGCTGAACCAGGTGTCGCGTTGTTCGTTGGTTGTGCCGGTTTTACCGCTGATGTCATCACGGCCCAGAGCCTGGGCGCGACGGCCAGTACCCAATCTGATCACATCCCGCATCATAGAGTGCAGAATGTACACGGAACGTTCGTCTGCCAGTCGCTCGGCCAGTCTGGCTTTGGGCTCGTTTTCGGCAGTCGGGCCCGGTTCCCGGTCGCAGTTCTCATCGCAAAGGATGGTCTCGGGCGCCGTGTAGAGAGGGTCACCGTTGACGTCGGTGATCTTTTTTATGAAGTACGGCTGCACGTCATAACCGCCGTTGGCGAGCACGGCAAAGCCCCGGGCCAGATCCATTGGAGTCAACTGGCCGCTACCCAGCGATAGCGACAGGTCTTTCTGCATATCCTCCGTCGGGATTTTAAGCTTATCAAGGTAGTCGATGGTCGAGCCGATGCCGAGGTCGCGAAGCAGTCTGACGGATACCAGGTTGCGAGATCGGTAGAGCGCCTCTCTCAGTCTGGTCGGACCATAGAACTGGCCGGACGAATTCTGGGGTCGCCATGTGGTCTCCAGTTCGTCATCGTCAAAAACAATCGGCGCATCATTGTAAATCGTGGCTGGCGTCCTTCCTTGCTCCAGTGCACTGAGATACAGGAACGGCTTGAAAGTAGAGCCCGGTTGGCGGTGAGCCTGAATTGCCCTGTTGTATTTGGTCTGGCTGAAGCTGTAACCCCCGGATAGGGCTTCGACGGCACCGGTTTTGGCTCGCAATGAGATCAGGGCACCCTGGGCTTTGGGTATCTGGGAAAGCGCAAGCTTGAGCTTCCCGCCTGCCTGGATTGTCTCACTGGTTGCGCCGTCGGGGCTGACGTCAAGGGTCTGGATTTCCATCGTTTTCACATAAACGATGTCTCCGACACTCAAGACATCCGACGGCTTCTCTGGCTCCGGCCCGGTTAGGTTTTCGGTCTTGTAACGCCGGGCCCATTTCATGGTTTCAAAGGGAATAATGGCGCTGCCAAGAGTGCGCGCATAAATGTCCGCGATATTGTCACTGTCCTGCACTGCAGTCACAACGGCGGGAGTAAGGCTGGCAACTCTCGGGTATCCTGCCATCAGTCCTGCCAGGTCGTCGTTGGCCAGGGTGTCGACCGAGACCTGTCCGACAGGACCGCGGAAACCATGGCGCTCATCGTAAGCTTCGAGCCCTGCTCGTAGGGCTGTCGTTGCCTGCTGCTGTTTTTTGCTGTCAACGGTGAGAGTGATGCTGTAACCATCGGTGTAGGCCGCGTCTCCGAAACGTTCGACCATTTCGTTGCGCGCCATTTCGGCAATGTGATCCCCGTCAACTTCGGTTGAAGGGGCATTGTAGCTGGCGGTAATGGGAGCTTGTGATGCCAGTTTATAGGCATCCTCGGTAATGTAGGCCAGGTCGCGCATGCGTCCTAGAATCCAGTTGCGACGGACGCCTGCCCTCTCCGGGTTGGCAATAGGGTTGAATGATGACGGTGCTTTTGGCAGCCCGGCCAACATTGCCATTTGAGCGAGGGAAAGCTCCGCCACAGGTTTGTTGTAATAAACCTGTGCTGCGGCCTCTATTCCGTATGCGCGGTTACCCAGATAGATCTTGTTCAGATAGAGTTCGAGGATCCGGCTCTTGTCGAGTTCACGTTCAATCTGAAGTGCCAGAAGTATCTCGTTGAACTTCCGGATAAACGTCCTATCCCGTGACAAAAAGTAATTTTTTGCAACTTGCATTGTGATGGTGCTGCCGCCGGACTGGATCTGTCCGGTAGACACCAGTTCGATGGCAGCCCGCGTCAGGCCTTTAATGTCGACCCCGTAGTGCTCGTAAAAACGGGCATCCTCAGCCGCCAGAAAGGCATGTAACTGAATTGTAGGGATCTGTTCGATTGTGACTGGTGCCCTTCTCTTTTCACCGAATTCTGCTATTAATCTGTCGTCTGCGCTGTAGACCCTGAGAGGGGTCTGAAGTTTGATGTCGAGAAGCTGGTCTACCGCGGGCAATCCGGGCCGAAGGTACAGATAAAATCCGGATGCCATTAACGTGGAGACGCTCAGGCCGATGAGAAAAAACCAGGCAAATAGGCGAGATGTACGTAACAAATGAGACATTTTTTTCTGACAACTGTTGGATATAGGTCTATCATTTGAGAAATTGCTTTAGGAACGAAGAGACTTCTCCGCCAAGCAACGCTCATTGTAAAATAAGAATGGGCATTGTAGACGGAACGATAAAAAAATTCTCTTAAATAAAAAACACATATGAAACGGTTTTAATAAACCATTCATGACCCGGTGCGTGTAACCAGGTATAGGGTGAGCCAGTGTTCGGATTGTTAGGAAAAAAATCCAGTGCGGTTCTGGGATTGGACATCAGTTCCAGCTCAGTCAAGCTACTGGAACTATCGAAGCAGGGCGACCGTTACAAGGTCGAAAGCTTTGCGGTTGAGCCATTGCCGGCAAACGCCGTCGTAGAAAAAAATATCACGGATGTCGAAGCGGTCGGTGAGGTGCTGAAACGCGTCGCCTCGAAAGCTCGCACCGGTGTGAAACAGGTTGCGGTCGCCGTTTCCGGTTCTGCGGTGATCACCAAGCTTATCCAGATGGACGGTGGTCTCAACGAGTTTGAAATGGAAGACCAGATCACTCTGAAAGCCGACCAGTACATACCTTACCCGCTGGACGAAGTGGCCATCGACTTCGAGGTGCAGGGTCCTTCCGAAACCAATCCGGATCAGGTAGATGTGTTGCTGGCTGCCTGCCGGAAAGAGAATGTTGATATTCGGGAAGACGCTCTGGAAATTGCGTCCCTGTCGACCAAGGTTGTAGATGTCGAGGCTTACGCGCTTGAACGCGCCTATTCTCTCATCGAATCGCAGCTTGACTCGCAGGGTGAGGAGTTAGTCGTTGCCATAGTGGATGTTGGTGCAACCATGACCACGCTGAGCGTTCTTGCTGAAGGGAAAACAGTGTACACCCGCGAGCAGATCTTCGGCGGAAAACAGCTGACTGAAGAAATTCAGCGGCGCTATGGCCTGTCCCTTGAGGAAGCCGGCCTTGCGAAAAAACAGGGCGGACTACCAGACGACTATGAATCTGAGGTGTTGACGCCGTTCCGCGAAGCCGTCGTTCAGCAGGCCGCCCGTGCGCTGCAATTTTTCTTTGGTGCGAGCCAGTACAACGCGGTGGATTATGTGGTTCTTGCCGGTGGCACAGCTTCTATTCAAGGCCTCACAGAAATGGTAGAGGACAAAACCGGTACGCCAACCCTGGTCGCAAATCCTTTCGCAGATATGGCGATCGGCTCCCGGGTAAATGCGTCGTCTTTAAGTAATGACGCCCCATCGCTGATGATTGCATGCGGCCTGGCAATGAGGAGCTTTGACTAATGGCAAAGATTAACCTCAGACCCTGGCGCGAAGAGCTCAGGGCCGAAAAGCAGCAGCAGTTCGTTGTCATGATACTCGGCGCCGCTATCATTGCGGCCGGTTTGGCTTTTCTCTGGAAGAGTGACATGGACAGCAGGATTGCCTATCAGGAATCCCGCAACTCTTACATTCAGACTGCGACCAAACAGCTGGATAAGCAGATCAAAGAAATTGAAGATCTCAAGCGCAAGCGCGACGAGCTTCTCGCCCGTATGGAGGTCATTCAGGATCTGCAGGGTAAGCGGCCGGTTATTGTGCGCGTTTTCGATGAACTGGTCAGAACGCTTCCTGATAGCCTCTATTACACGGAGCTGAACAAGCGTAACGATCAGCTCAGTATTGTGGGGATGTCCGAGTCCAATAGCCGGATTTCATCGCTTATGCGCCGATTTGAAGAATCCGAATGGTTCACAACGCCAAATCTGTCAAACGTTGCGTCCGCCGATAGTCGTCGAGCAGGCTACAGTCAGTTCAACCTGACAGTTGAGCAGAAGACGCCAGAGCCCGAAGGGGAGAACGAATAATGAGCCTCGCGGACTCCATGCAGAAACTGAATGATTTCGATATCAATGACCTTGATATCAACAACGCCGGGATCTGGCCTGCACCCGTCAAGGCCATCGTGGCTCTGATCGTCTTCGGTCTTTTCCTGGGTGGCGGGTACTGGTTTTTCATCAAGGACCAGTATGTGGCACTTGATAGGGTCAAGCAGGAAGAGCAGCAACTCCGGGAGCGCTATGAGAATAAGGCCTACCAGGTAGCCAACCTGGAGGTTTTTAAATCTCAGATGGTGGAAATGGAGGAAACTTTCGGAGCTTTGGTGCGCCAGTTGCCGAGTGAAACCGAGGTGCCCGGCTTGTTGGAGGATATCACCAATACGGCTCTGGGCAGCGGCCTGGACCTTCAGGAAGTGCAGCTGCAGGGTGAGCGTCAGCGGGATTTCTATTCTGAGCTGCCTATCAATATTCGGGTCGCCGGTACCTACCATGAGCTGGCGACTTTTGTGAGCAGCGTTGCCGGCTTGCCCCGGATTGTTACGCTGCACGACCTCAGCATTTCGCCGGTTTCCGGTGATGGAGAGCGGCTGAACATGCAGGTTCTGGCGCGTACCTATCGATACAGGGCAGGGGAGTGAGCATGAATTTGAAGCATGCAGTAAAAACCTGTTTTGTTGTTGGCTTGATGACGTTGCTGACGGCCTGTTCCCAGGGAAGCGGGTTTTCCGATCTTGATCAGTTCATGGCGGAAACCCGGGCAAAGCCGAGAGGATTTGTCGAACCGCTTCCTGAGTTCAAGTCTTATGAGGCCTTTACCTACTCCGCGGCCGATCGCAGGGCACCATTCGAGCCACCGGTAGACGTTCAGCTCACCATGATGGATGAGCAACCGGCCAGTGATATCGAGCCTGACCTGGATCGGCCAAAAGAGGTGCTTGAAAATTTCGGGCTTAAAGAACTCACGATGGTTGGAACGCTCAGCAATGTGGTCAGTGATGAGTCACAGAGCCCGTTCGCGCTGATCAGGGACAATTCTGGCGGCATTCATCGGGTCAGAACCGGCAATTACATGGGGCAGAATTATGGCCGGATCATTGGCGTTAATGAAACCCGGATCGAGTTGATCGAGATCGTTCCCAATGGCCGTGGTGGATGGGTTGAGCGTCCTCGCTCGCTATCGCTGGACGGTGAGACGCAAGGCTAAGGAGCGGCACAATGAATAGTGAAAGAAACATGCACGAACAAAAAAGTTCAGGGTCGAGGCTAGCGATGTTTAGAAAACTCAATGTATACGTCAGCGTGGTTGCTCTTGGGTTGTTCTCCGGCCTGGCCCATGCGGTCACGCTGGAAGACGTGTCGTTTTCGTCGCTTTCCGGCGATCGAACAGAGGTGACTCTGTCATTTGATGGAACCCCTCCGGAGCCGTCGGGCTACACGATTGAGCGCCCTGCGCGAATTGCGGTAGATCTCAAAGACACAGTCAGCGGTCTGGGTTCGCGCAACATATCTCTTGGTTCTGGTAACGCTCAAAGCATGACCGTTGTCGAGACCAAGGATCGTACGCGTCTCATTTTTAATCTCTCGCAGTTGGTGCCGTACGATACTGTGCGTGAGCAGAACCAGCTGGTCATGACCATCGGGACTGATTCCTCTTCGCCGGCAATGGCGTCCTCGTCCGCAACGTCGTCGACCAGCTCTGCCAGTTCCATGGCCGGGCCCGCAACTGCCCCGAATGAGCTGGCTGGCGTTGACTTCCGTCGCGGTAAAGACGGAGAAGGCCGAGTAATCATCGATCTTGGCAGTGCCAATGCGGCCGTCGATCTCTCGGAACTTGGTGGCAAGATCCGGCTGACCATGGACCAGTTGGCAGTCCCGGAGAACCTTCGGCGGCGGCTCGACGTGACCGATTTCGCAACGCCGGTCACCAGGATTGACACCTTTGTCGAAAACGGCAGTGCGGTCGTTGAGATACGACCGGAAGGCAGCTACGACTATATCGCTTATCAGTCGGGTACCGAATTTACGGTGAGCGTTGAAAGGCTCACGGAGCAGGAAGCCGAGTCGCGTCGCGAAGAAAAGTTTCCTTATACGGGTGACAAGCTGTCCCTGAATTTCCAGGACATTGAGGTGCGCTCTGTGCTGCAGCTGATAGCTGACTTTACCGGGCTGAATCTGGTTGCCAGCGATACCGTCAGCGGCAGCATCACTCTTCGCCTTCAGAATGTACCGTGGGACCAGGCCCTGGATTTGATCCTTAAGACCAAAGGTCTGGATAAACGGCAAATTGGTAACGTGCTGCTCGTTGCGCCGGCGGACGAAATTGCGGCCCGTGAACGACTTGAGCTCGAAACCACCAAACAGATCGCCGAACTGGCGCCGGTTCGTCTGGACATCATTCAAGTGAACTATGCCAAGGCAGCGGATGTGGTTGCTCTGATCGAGGCGGACGAAGAGCTTATTTCCTCAAGGGGCTTTATTTCTTCGGATGTCAGGACCAACACCATCAGTGTTCGTGAGACAACTGAAAAGCTGGATGAGATCCGCCGGCTGGTTTCGACATGGGACGTGGCGGTTCGTCAGGTTTCCATTGAGGCGCGGATTGTTCGGGCACAAACCAACGTTGCCGAGAGCCTCGGTGTGCGCTGGGGTGGTGCGGGTTACAATGTGAGTGGCAGCAATGTTCTGTCAGTGGGCGGATCTCAAGGTTCAGCCAGTGGTGCCGGAATCGAGGGGTCTCTCGACAGTGCTAATCGTGCTGACAGCCTTCGAACCCCAGTCCCTTCAGCCGGGGCTTTGGCGATCGATTTGGGAGTCAGTGCGCAGGGTGCGTCCTCTTTCGCTCTCGGCTGGAGTAGCGATGACTTTCTGGTGGATCTGGAGCTGTCTGCTCTGGAAAGTGACGGACGGGCCGAAGTGGTTTCCCAGCCGCGTGTCGTCACCGCGGACCGTCAGACCGCGTCCATTAAATCAGGTGAAGAGATTCCTTATCAGGAAGCCTCTTCCAGCGGCGCAACCTCAGTTTCTTTCAAAGAGGCCGCGCTGTCTCTGGAAGTGACGCCCCAGATAACGCCGGATGACAAGATCATCATGGACTTGGTGGTTAATCAGGATTCCCGTGGTGAAGTGACGGCCGGCATTCCTGCGATTAATACCAATTCGGTTACGACGCAGGTGCTCGTTGGTAACGGAGAGACTGTTGTGCTCGGCGGCATTTTCCAGTCGGAAGTGTCAACGACAACGACCAAGACGCCGTTCCTTGGCGATATTCCTTACCTTGGTCGCTTGTTCAAACGAACAGAGAAAATCGATGAGCGTAGTGAACTGTTGATCTTCATTACTCCGAAGATCATCAAGAGCGACCTGATTCAGTAACGGGTACGCTGTAGAGGAACCGCCGTTTTTACGGCGGTTTTTTTTTGCCATCGATTTGCGGCAACTTATGGAAGTTGCGGCCCTGTGATATTCTCACGGGCTTGAACACACGTGAGCAGAATTTATGTCGTTGCCCAAGCGAGTTGTCCTGGTTGGTCCGATGGGGGCCGGCAAAAGCACTATTGGCAGAATGCTGGCCAAAGAGCTGGGCTATCGCTTTATGGATACTGATCGGATCATTGAAGAGCGATGCGGCGCGAATATTCCCTGGATCTTCGACGTAGAAGGTGAGGATGGCTTCCGACAGCGCGAGTCGGCCATGCTTAGCGAGCTTGCGAGTGATCCTCAGACCGTGCTGGCGACGGGCGGAGGCGCTGTAATGCGCGAGGAAAACCACTCGCACCTCAAGCGTGACGCTGTCGTAGTCTACCTGAAAGCTTCTTTAGAGCAGCAGGTGGAGAGAACCCGCAAAGACAAAAACCGGCCGCTGCTTCAGAACGACAATCCAGAAGCGGTTCTGCGCAGGCTGTTTGCGCTAAGGGATCCGCTTTACACAGAGCTCGCCGACATTGTGATGTTCACTGACCGCAAAAGCCCGCGCCTTGTTGTGCGACAACTTTTTAACCAGATGAACCCAAAGTCCTCCAAACAGGCACGGAAGGTTGGTAAAGAAGGCAGGAAACATGCGTGAGTCAATCAAAGAACTGACGGTTGATTTGGGTGACCGTAGTTATCCGATTTTCATCGGTCAGCAATTGTTGGGCAATATTGATCTGACTCCGTGGGTGGCGGGGTCGCAGGTTATGATCGTCACCAACGACACCGTGGCCCCTCTTTATCTGGAGTCAGCGCGAGCCTGCTTTCCCGGAAAACAGGTTGATGTTGTCGTTCTTCCGGACGGTGAGCAATACAAAGACTGGAAAACCCTCAATCAAATTTTCGATGCCCTGCTGGAAAAACAGCACTCGCGCAAAACCACGCTGGTTGCGCTTGGTGGGGGCGTGGTTGGCGATATGGCGGGCTTTGCTGCTGCCTCGTATCAACGGGGAGTCGCGTTTATTCAGATTCCAACCACTCTGTTGTCGCAGGTTGATTCATCAGTTGGCGGTAAAACGGGCATTAATCATCCTCGCGGAAAGAATATGATTGGTGCTTTTCACCAGCCCCGGATCGTGTTGATTGACACAGAAAGCCTGAAATCTCTGCCCGCCCGGGAAGTGTCGGCCGGTCTCGCGGAGGTTATCAAGTATGGGCTGATCCGGGCGCCGGAGTTTCTGTCCTGGCTGGAATCCAATATTGCGTCATTGCTTGACCTGGATCAGACGGCGCTCGCTGAAGCCATCTTTCGTTCCTGCGACTGTAAAGCTGAGGTCGTGGCGCTGGACGAACGGGAGGGCGGCCTCAGGGCAATCCTTAATCTTGGTCATACCTTCGGCCACGCCATCGAGACGTTTACAGGCTACGGCACCGTGTTGCACGGCGAGGCCGTTGGGACCGGCATGATGATGGCGGCTGATCTGTCTGCAAGGCAGGGTTGGATCACCGAAGTTGACCGGGACCGGGCGATTCGTGTAATAGCCAGCGCCAGGCTTCCGGATCGGGCTCCGCCGGATATGACGCCAGACGATTTCCTCAGGTTGATGGCTGTTGACAAGAAAAACGTGGATGGTCGACTCAGGCTTGTGGCATTGGTGGGGCTGGGCAAGGCGGTGATCACCGATGAGGCTGAACCGCAGCACCTTCGCAGTACCCTGCAAGCGTTTTGTCAGAGTGAATCTGAACAGGTCCGGTGATACAGGAAGATGAAGGCATGGAAAACGAGCAGCGAGCAACATGACAGCAGCGGATTATGAGCTGAGTAGGCCGGGAGGAGGCGACCTTTATGCCGATCTGGAGACCAGGTTCGGGCTGAAGGCGAATCCTCTAGCAATGGATTCGCCTTTTTTCCCTGACGCATCTCGCCATCATGCTCTGGAAACCCTTCGACACCTGAGCGGCTTCGGTGATCTCGCTCTGGTCCTGACCGGTGACG
>Ga0306865_1000582_pt1 | contig 12920 bp, 17 predicted proteins | sample AntRauTorckE5431_FD_190441 | JGI IMG/M metagenome (GOLD analysis project Ga0306865, IMG submission 190441) | Saline lake microbial communities from Rauer Islands, Antarctica - Metagenome Torckler E5 #431 (v2) (version 2) | ecosystem: Environmental > Aquatic > Non-marine Saline and Alkaline >... | reverse complement strand
CTAGTCGAACATAAGGGTTTTTGCCGACTGCGGTGTTGAAAAGTATTTGAAGAACAGTGGCTACCTTTATCACTGCGTTTAGAGCGATGATGCCAGCAGACAGCCCAGCGATAACACCAATCATCTTACCAATGACTTCGATGTTGTCGACAATGGAAATTATGAAGTTAGCGACGTTTCTAGTTGCGCCCTCCCAGTCAACTCTTGCCAATGCTGCCGTGAGCTTTTCGCCTATCTCTGGTAGCAGGTCTTTTACGATTGGGATTAGCTGCTCGAGCCTTGGAGCCAGCTTGCTTCCAATGTCAATTCCAACGTCGGCAGCGGCAGAGCCAAGCAAGGAAAGCTGAGCGTTGAAGCTGCCTAGCTGCTTGTCTGCAACTTCTTGAGCGGTTCCTCCCGCGTCCTTAAGGGCTGTCTCGTAATCACGGAGTGCGTCTCCGTTGTCCATTAGGAGCAGGATTCCATTTCGGGCCTGCTTTGTGAAACCCATTTGGCTTAGCGTTGCAAGTCTCTGCTCGACAGACATTGAACCAAGGGACTCAGTAAAGTCGTCGGCTATGTCTGCAAAGTTGTTCATCTTCTCATTCGAATCGAAGACAGCGATGCCTAAGTCTTCAAAGGCAGCAGGGGCTTTTTGCGCCCTTTCTGCTAGTCCAAAGATTGTGTTGGTTAGCTGCGTACCTGCAAGCTCACCCTTTACACCTGCGTCGGCGAATACTGCAAGCGCGGCGGCTCCTTCGGTGATGTCCTTTTCGACAGACCTTAGGGCCGTTCCAGCCTTAGAAGTTAGGGATGTGGAGAACTGTTCAATAGTTGCGTTAGCAAGCTGCGAGGCCCTAGCAAGCGTGTCAGAGACAACAATCATGTTCTCCATGTTTGCCACTGCGTCATTCTTGATAGTCATACCAAGGGCAGACTGCGCGTCCGTTAGGAGGTCGGTAGCAAGCGCCATGTCGAACATACCAGCCTGCGCGAACGAGGCAACAACGGGTAACGCGGCAACGGAGGCTTTAGCGTCAAGTCCAGCGGAAGCTAAGAAGTAGAATGACTCTGCCGCTTGTTCGGCTGAGAAGGTTGTAACCTTGGCGACTTCTCTAGCCGCGTTCGCCATGTCGTCTTCCATGGTCTTCGTTAGGTCGCCCATAATGGCTTGAGACTTAACTAGTGCGCCGTCGAACTTAGCGAACTCTCGAACGGATGCGACTGCGATTGCGGCAGTTGAAGCGGCAACGGCGGCTAGTGCAATACCAGCGGACTTGGAAAGCTTGTCTAGGCTTACAGTTGCGCCTTTGATTCCCTTGTTGTCGAAGTCGGAAACAATCCGAATCTTAATTGCCATAAGCTATGCCCCGCCTAGTTCTTCACGTTTGAGTTTATTTTTCTTGAAAGCTGAATTCCAAATTGTTCTGCAATCTTTTCGACCTTGGCTTCAATCTCAGGCTTCCGCTTTAGTACGCGCGTCCACAAGAAACGACCCGGCTTACCGAAGGTTGCCCCTAGCTTCTTATTGAAAGCCTTACCCTGTCCGTTGTATATGTATGAATGGTAACCGACGGAGCTGGAACCCCAACCTTTTGAAACAGGACGTGGCGCTCTGCGCTCGATACCCGCAAGCTCCGCGTACTCGAAACCAACCTGCTTGCCCATCCCGTTACTTCGCCCTTTACCTTCAATAAAGATAAGGTCTTTAGGTCTTAGGCTTACGCGTGCTTTCACATCTACGCCTGACCAAGCCGTCCGTCCGTCGTGGAACATTCCCGGCATAGCGCTTTTTAGCCTAGTTGTGTCGGAGGAGTTTATAGAGTTTTCAATAGGATTTAGAATTGGGCTTAGCTCAGTGTTCATTGCTTTTCGCAGTGCAGGCAGCAGGCTTTTTTCGTAATCCCTAAGCGCCCGCATTGCTTCTTTTTCACCTGATAAATAAGTTTCAGCCATAAGTCTCTCCTGCTTCTATTCTACCTAACAAAGAAACCCTCCCCGAAGGAAGGGCTTCTCTATTTACTCGGAAGGTTTTTTGCAACCATCCAGCGGTGCATTGTCCACAACATTCTTTCGGATTCTTGCATCAACACACTAGGGGCAATACCTGTTTCACAAGCGATTCCTGCAATAAACCAATGAGCAGAGGAGTCGCCCAACCCAATTATTTTGGGTCTTCGCCAGCTCCAACCATGTCGACTGATTCTAGCCACTTCTCAAAGGTAAGCTTGGTTTCTTCAGTTCTCTTTTGTGAGTGCCAAGCCAAGAAAAGCGAATAGCTCATCCTTGGGTCATTACTCATAGCCGCGATACTGACTCCGAACTTGTTTTCAAAAGCAACCATGTCGGCGGCGTTGCAAGTTGTGTCCTTGGTCGCGCCATCCTCATGGGTTATCTGTAGATTTATTTTCAACTTATCCTCCTATTGTTATGAGACTGCCTTTGTGACTGTACCACTCATAGGGAAAGTTACACTGAATGTTGACAAATCTCCAACCGCGCCAGATACAGGGCTTAGGGAATTTATCAAGAAGTTAGCCGTGTAACTAGGGGTGTCTGCTGAAGCGCTTGAACCGTTTCCTGCAATCACGACAATCTCAACTAAGGTTCCAACTAGGTCTTCGGTTAGCACGGTGTTTAGTGCGCCGGAGCCAAAATCGTTGTGAAAGTCTAGAGATAGTGAGCCGGACTTTAGTCCACCTACGACCTCAGTAAATCCACCTGAAGCGAAGTCGGTAACGTCTACTTCGGTTGATGTAATCGTTAGCTCTGCACGAGCAACGCTTCCACTAACGTCGGTTCCACCGATTGATACATTGTTTCCTGTTACTACGTACTTTGCCAATTTGTTCTCCTTTTATGCGTAGACGGTGACAGCGAATTCCGCTGCCAAGTAATCGCTTTCGTTTACAGTTATTGAACCAATGTTGGGCATTGACTCGACGATTAGGTCTTGGCAAGCACCGCTAAGTGTTCTATTAGATTCTATCGCACTCTTGCAGGATGAGTCGCCAGTTGGTTCTGAGTAGAGGTCTAGGTAGCGCTGAGCTTGTCTTTCGGCTGCTCGTCCCACAATGACCCTTACAGTGAATGAATAGATGTTGAGTCCGCCTGCAAAAGCTTGATGATACTGAATTGAGTTCAAGCTAACGATTGCGGCAGGAGGTGCTACTTGGTCGGGAATTTCTTCAAAGACCCGAAGCCCAGAAACGGTTCTTAGGTTAGTAGCGATACCCTCTCGGATTGCGGCGATGGTCATGCGAAACGAATTTTCCTGTAAGGGTTTATCAGTCTCTCGATGTCAGGGTCGAACTTGCTAACGCGAACTACACCGATGTCTCCGAAGCCCATTACTCCACCCGGTGAATCGTTGCGCTTGAAAATTCTAGAAGCAAGGAGGACGGTTGCTTGCTTGATTGCTATTGGGACGGATGCAAACCCAAAGGTTCCTTCAACTCTTACGGTAACTTCTTCCCCGCTTATTGGGAACCCGTAGTCGCCGACTGCGCGAATAGCGTCGAACGGAACGACTTGTCCGCCTGCTATCCCGTTAAGTGGCTCTAGCTGGTAGTCGCTAGTTGCCCAAGTTGTGTCATAAGTTCCATCCGCACCGGAGCTTGTCTTTATTGAAGTCAAGGCCGAAACGTCATTTATCTCACAAACCATAGTGTTGCGAGGGGTAAAAAACCGATGAGTCTCTGTAGTAAAAAATTGTCGCTCTGTCGCTTGGTCGATGTCTCGACTAGCGCTCTCAATAGCAAGCTCCAAAAGGTCGTCGTCGACGGTGTCGCTAACTAGGATTCTTAGAGAAGCCTTTACCTCGTTTAGAGTGCAGTATGCGTTTGTTAGTGCCAATGTAAACCTCCAATCTCTAGTCTAACTTAGAAACACTAGGTAACGAAAAACCCCCGCTATTTCTAGCAGGGGCTTCTCTACAACGAAGGAACTATGAAGGGAAAATAACATAGCCCCTAAATCGTACCATAGCGAAACCCCGTTAGCAATCTACAAACTAACGGGGCCTCGGTCTATTTTGTTGGGTTAGCTTGCGCCTCCGACAAAGTGCTTGACCTCTGAGTCAGATGTCAAGTTGCCATCAACACGAAGAAGGAATCTCCAAGTTGTTAGGTCGTTCTGGAAAGCAAACTCAGTTGAGGATGCAACGTCCAAGCCACCTGCAAGGCGAACCTTGTAGCTGTCCAATGAACCTGCTAGTACCGACTTCGCATCCAGTGCGGTGTCAGCCATGTGAGGGTTCTCTACTACATTGAAGCCGGCGAATGTGTCCTGACCTCCGGGGCCCACCTGAGAGATGTTGTATAGGTAGTTTCCAGCAGTGTCCTTCAGCTTGCGAGCTTCGCCGATGGACTTGGTGTTCATCATCACTGCCATGCTTGGCTTGCGCCTCGTAGCCGCGTCAACCGAGTAGATAAGTGAAATGATGTCGTCCGCTGTGAACGCACCTGCTTCGCCAGTTGCTCCGGTGATGCCTTCTGCCGAAGCAGTAACAATACCGTTTGGCTGTGAAGAACCAGTTCCAGTTGTTAGGGCTTCGTTGACTGCGTAGCCCATTCCGTTTCCAGCCTGCTGTGCTAGGTGTGCGCCAAGGTTGAACCCTGCGTCAGTTACTAGCTCGTTAGCTGCCTGAATGATTCCGCCGTACTTGTAAGCGCCAAGCGTGATGCTTGCATAGGTAGGCTCTACGTCTGCAAGTGACGCGCCTGCGCCCTTTAGGGTCATAGCGGAATAGGCAGACAAGGTTGGGATGGTTAGGTCTTCGCCTGAAGTTGTCTGAATAATGTCGGAAGTTTCCAACATATTTCCCACGGAACGAGCAACGTCAAACACTTCGTCATAAAACGACTTAGGGACGGTGTTCGCAGAAGGCGCTAGAACGGCACGCTTCTCGAAGGTGTGTCCACGCTGGTCGCCTGAAGCAAGTGCGCGGAAGATGTCAGTTGCAGAACGTTCCTCAGATACCGAAGGAATAAATCCCTTAGCAGCTACGGAAGCTTCTACGTTGCGCTCCTCAGAACGCTGAGCAATAGTAATGCTGTCGTCCGCTTTACGGATGTCGGCTTCGATTGCGTCAATCTTTGTTAGTTCAGCAGCGTCAAGCCCGCGACCTTCAGTTTCAGCGAAGTCGATAACTTCTCTGACCTGTGAAATAAGGTTGGTGCGCACTTCGTGCTGAGTCTTAATGAACTCAGACATTTAGTCTCCTTGTTAGGTTATTTGCATTTAGGTGCAGTGGCGTTAACGCTCAACAGCAAGGTCGGCAGAGCTAACTCTTATCCGATACAAATAGTTTACAACAGGTGTGTAGGGTCGTTCTCTAGTCTCCTACAGCTTGCGCCCAAGCTTTTCCTTCTTGGGTCTGCTCTAGTTCGTGAACCGGGTTGAACCCGTTGTCTTTTGCGAATTTCCATAGCGCCGTCGCTATTCCTTTTCGCCTGTAAGTTTCTTCAATTTGAATCATTAGGACAAGTCTTGCGTTGTCTTGAAAAGCCCTCGGAGCGGTTAGCTGTAATGAGCCGATTATTTCAGAGCCAGTTCTGGCAAGTATTGTGGTACACCCGATTGCATCTTCAAGGGTTCCAAATTCTAATGCCACTTTGCTCCTCCTTCGTTGTTGATAGCAGTCACATTACTGCATAATCAGTTACAACACAAGTAAATCTAGAAACTTTTTATAACGATAAGGTAACAGGAACCTCTTTTATCGAACACTTGTTCGCACGCTTGTTTATTGGGCAAGACCCCGTGAATCGTTCAGGTGCGACTTTCAAGACAATGCCTGCGCGGTCATGGCTAAGACAGGGGCAAATGGCGTTAGAGGGGCTGCTAGGGCTGCGTGTGTGGCTGTATGTGTTTCGTTGTCAAAGGGTGTTATCGAACACTTGTTCTAGTTAAAAGGAAACCCCGTTAGCACCAAGAAAGGCTAACGGGGTAGAGGTTTGTTGCTTGGCGACTAGCGAATCTCAGTCGGCTTGGTTACACGAACCTCTTTTTTAGCCCTCTCAAATGGAGCGCTTTCCTGCACCACGTCTTCGCCTTCATTGGCTTTCGGTGGAGTCTCTGAGTCTAGTGCGACGATTGCTTCCGCCCACTTTTCTGCGTTTACGCGAACTACTCCGGTGTCCGGGTTTCCGGCTGCCTTGAGAATAGCTTTTGTGATTTGTTCTTTCGTAGCCATTACATACCTTTCATTAGAAGCTCAAGCTTCTTCTTTTTTAGTGCGAGCAAGCCAAGGTCGCCAACTGGTTCTGGCTCTACAACAACTTCAACTTCAGGAGCCAAAGTTGTAATAACTTGGTTGAGAAGTCCTTGTTCTTCTTCGGTTATGTTTAGCCCGTCTTCGATTTTTCCTAATGCATCAGCCAGTGCGTCAACGCTAACCGCTGCTCGTTCTGCTGCCCTTGCGAACTTCCGAACAGATACTGTTCCAGCAGTTGCGGTGTATGCAGGATTTCCAACCAAGCTAACTTCAAAAAGCCGTACCGAGTTTAGTGTTCGTTCCGCTCCGTCACTCGACCAAGCATCTCCACCTGTAGGAACGCTGAAGCCGAATGACATAGCATCTACATCCTTGCGGCGCAACAACTCGGCAACGTCCCGCCCTCGTGACGTGTTAGGCAAAATGCCTCCGACCATAAGACCTTTGTCGTCTTCGGTAAGGGTTAGAGTCTTCGCGCGAGTCGAGCCTAGAATTTCTCCGGAGTCATGGTTCCACAAGAACTTAACGTCATTGCGGGACTTTAGCGAACGCTTGAAAGCACCCTGAGCAATACGCTCGGTGAATGGAAGCGGGAGGCTTGGGGAGTTGAACATAGCGGCATAACCGCTGAAGTGCATACCGTCCGTTTCTTCTCGGACTTCAAACTCCGTGGTTGTTACTCGTTGCTCAATTTCTGACACTATGCTGCCCTTCAATTAGTCTTCTTTGAGTTTACCATCTTTACGCCCTTGGGCTTGAAATTCTCCACCTTGGCGATTGGTTCTTCGATTACGGGCTTGGGTGGTTCAACCTGAGCTTTAGGGGTTGCTACCGCTTTTAGGTTTGTGGCTGGTATGCCGTTAGTGCCGTTGATAAGTGCCATTTATTTTCCTGCCTTCTTTACTCAACGCCATAAGCGCTTGTTGGGTCTTCAGGGTCAACTTGTGCTATCCCTTGCAGTTGGACGCTTGGTAGCCCCGTGTGAGCCACGGCAGGCAGTCCCATGGCCACTAAGACCTCTGAGGGGTCAAAGCCCGCCAGAACCAGCTTGGAAGCCATGGAGACCTTCTTGTCGGTTGCCACTAGGTCGGCTGAATCTATTCCGACATTAGCAAGTGGAACCCTTGGCATGTTGGCGCTTTTCTCGTCTATGGGACGAAGGTCTTCTAGTCGGCGAACGTCGTTCACACTTAGGAACCCGCTTTGAAGTCCAGTGGAGTAAGCAGACATTCTGTTTTGTATGTCAGCCCTAAGCAGTCCGTCAATGTTGAACTTCAGGAAAGCGTTCTCTCCTCCGGAGGTTCTGGACATCAACGGGCTAAAGGCGCTTTCGAGTTTTGCGATTATTGGTCGCAGGCAGTGAGTCACAAAAGCTAAATTGTTTTGCTCAACCGAGCTGAAAGTATTTGAGCCGGGGAGGTTTAGCATATTGCTTGGAACGCGGAACGCCCGTGCAACATCTTCTATTGCAAGACGACGAGAATCTAAGAACTGCGCCTTGTCGTTCTCCGTGTTTGTCTGAGTATACTTGGCCCCGGCTGAGAGGATGGCTGTCTTGTGTGACTTCTTCCAACCTGAATGACGAGAGTCGAATCCTGTCTGCAGGTTCTTAGCTTGGTCGGCTGTAAGGTTTCCCGGAAACTCAATAACTCCTGAAGTCTGAGTTCCATCGCCGAAGAACTTGGCTGCATAAGCTTCAAGTGCTTTTGCTAATCCGAAGTTTTCCTTGAGCGCTTCGACTCGACTAATCCCACGAATGTTGCCCGGCCTTACAACGTCCGGAACAAAGATTACTTGCTCACTGCTCAGGAGCTGGTCGTCTTGGTTTAGTCGGTACATAACCTGACCTAGGCCGTTGCGAGTTATCTCCACGTTCTGAGGGTTCAACACGCTCAGGTTTACTACTTCGCCTCGGTCATTAGAGAAGACCCTGATAAAAGCGTTCCCGTCAATTAGCATGCTGACAATTATCGAACCCCAAAAGGCTTCCTTGGTTGTGTCAACGTCTGGCTTTTGTACCCAAGCTGGCGAGGGCCTGAATGGGTAGCGTGCGCCGTCTCTGCGAACATAAACATCAACAGGCAGGCTTGCTACCGTGTCGCTAATTAGTGAGACTGCTGAGTAGACAGCGTTTATTGAAAAAGCAGTTTCGCTATTGACAGAGGTTCCTGCAATAGTTCCGCCGTCCACGTCTCCGCCTGCTGCCCAAATACTTTGATACGAGAGCGCCCTCTTAGAGAAGAACCTGTCGAATACGTTTGCCAAGAATTACCGCCTATACATAAACTTGTGGCACGAGTGCTTCTTCCATTCTAACGGTTGCGCGGTCAAACGCCATCATTAGGGCCACTGCTAAGTCTATCTTAAGCTTAGGGTTACGGAAGTCTTTTGTAATACGAGCGCCGCGCTGAGCGTCGATTTTTAGGATGCAGTTCTCCATGTGCCTCGTCATGGCTCCATCATGTTGAACCCTAAGCTTCTTATTCATAATTGCTTCAAACAACTTAGAGGTTGCAGGGACAGTTCTGGACAGCGTGTTCTTATACTCCACAACCGGGATGCCGTACTCCGACCACTGATACATTTCGTCCTCCCAGTATGAAGGGTCGCAGGCCATTTCTTTACAGTTGGGTTGCTTGTCGAAGAAGTCCATAACCGCCTTGGCTACTTCTTTCTTATCGACAATCCAAGAATCATCATGTATAGCAAAATCCTTTTCCCAACTCGCAACCCTTACCGCTCGATAAATGTCGTCTTCAAAACGAGGCAGAATAACTGCGACTAGCGCGGTGCTGTCGTTCTTCCAAGAACCGTCAAAGCCTAAGACATATTCGTCGCTAGGTAACATTTCAAATTCTTCTTCTATCCCCTGCCAAGCTCCGGCTGGGAGCCAAGCGGTCTTTGTGTTCGTCCAGATATTGAGGCGCTTTGTTTTGAACTCTGCTTCCGGAGTTATCTTTATTGCAGTCTCGTAGTCTTCCGCTGCGCAGATATCCCCGTATCCGGGTGAAGCTAATTCCCAAGTTGCAGGGTCTTTGTAGTCAGCGTCTTTAGGAGGCTCCCACCATGCCATAAACATCGACGGCTCTATCTCCTTGTTGACTATCTTTTGCCCTGTTTGGTAAAGCGTGTAAGCGATTGAGTCGCCGCCTGTCTGGTCAGACTTACGCCCTGCCGTTGTAATCATTACTAAGTGAGCCTTGTTTCCTCTAGCTCCCATAGACAAAGACATAACGTCAAATAGGGTTCTGTCAGCCATAGCGTGACCCTCGTCCGCCCAAACAGCGGTTGAGTTGTAGCCCTCTTTTGAATAAGCTTCGGCTGAGAGGACGCGATAGACAGAGCCTGTCGCTGGTATCTCGATAGCGTCTCTGTAGATTTTGGCTTGGCTGGAAAGCTCCTCGTTAGCTTCAATCATTTTCTTAGCGTCGTTGAAGACAATCCGGGCCTGCTCCTTTTCCGCAGCTACCGAATAAACCTCTCCACCGCGAGGGCCAAAGAACGTGTCAAAAACTGCGAGGCTACTGGCCATTGCACTTTTCCCCTGCTTCCGGGGCATGCCTACAAGTGAAATTTTTGAAGCGAATCCGCCCTTGCCGTCGCCCGCGTAGAGGTGTCGAATCAAGTCCTTTTGCCAATCGCGCAAAATGAGCTGTGACCCTTGCGGCCCCGCTATCGAATCCTTAGTAATAATGCCGAACGCTTCAATGAAGTCGACTGCTAGGTCGCCTTTACCTTCGGCTAGAGACGCGGCTTCAACAGGGGTCAGCCACGCAGGAGGCCAAGCGTTACCCATTACGCTCTAATAATTCTTGCAACCTAGACTTAGCTTTTATCTCTGCAAGCCCTAGTCGGCTCCTGTCGCTAGGCGTGAAGCCAAGCAAGCCAAGGTTTCCGGCTATGGCCTTTTCAATTTCGGCAAGCCTCATAAGCACCGAGTTCTCTGTCGGGCTTTCAACTAGCGCATTACGAAGCGACTCGCGCCTGTCGAGCTGCTCTGCTGTCATTTGCAACAAGTGAATGTCCGTCCTGCTACTAATCCAAATCTCTCCGGCTGAAAACACAGAGTCCCATAACTGTTGCCCTGCGTAATCTAGGGGCCGAATCGGGTCGACCCTGCCGCCCTGAATTGCCATCATTTCAGTTTCTTTTGGCATTGGTCTTTTACCGGGATTGCCCGTTAGTCTTTTTTGCTCGGTTGGTTTTGCAGGATTAGCCATTGTTTTAGCCTACCAAGTCTTCAAGTTGTAGCTCTGCAAGTGGAGCTTTGATGAGTGTCCTTCCTGTAACAGTGAGGTATCTTCCAGTTCCGTAGACTTCAATCTTCAAGCCGTCGCGCTCAAATCTTCTTCCAGCCCCGACGTTGCCAAGGCCCCATAGGTGTAACCCTCGTCTAGATGGAGACAATTCCACAAACGTTTTAGGAAACGAGTTGATGAGGTTCTGAGCTTCGTCCGAAATAACGCCGTCAAGTACGCAGTCGTCTAGGTCAATACAAACAATCCCGTCGCCGTTTAGTACGAAACCAACACCGTCGCCCTTGCCTGCTTGCCGCGCGTCTTCATAGCTGGCCCAAGTAGAAGCATCGTTGATTGAAGACCACCAACCCTTGAGGCTCATTGGCCGTTTGTCTTTGTGCAGAATCCAGCGCGGCACAGACTGTAGCTCTGAAGGTACAAAAAAGCGCTGGTCTTTTCGGTGTGAAGCAACCCGGCAACGAGTCCCGCAGAAACGAGGAACCCTCCCGCGAGCAGGCTTAGTCAAAGCTTCGTAGCAGACTTCGCATTTATTCATGCCTTTATTCTAGTGTAACGATAAGTAATAAGCAAGTACCTAAAGGGCTGTAGGGCTTTTAGTGTAACGATAAACATATTGAGGTCACAGCTTCAACGCTAGTAAACAAGCAGGCAGTCGCAGGATTCGTTTGAACTGGCGAACGTCAAACGCTGTCAGAACCGCGCTCAAGGCTGCTCAGTGGGTCAGAGGTTTTCAAGTGCGGAGAGGTGCGCATGGTTAGGTTGGGGGGTGTTGGTAGAGGCTGTAGAGGAGATTTGCCCCACTCCCCGATAATACGCCCTGCATCAAGGACTCTAGCACTATTACTGGTCAAGCGGTTTCGCTCCTCTGCGCTGATTACAGACTCTATGAGCTGCTGCTAGTGGGCTGTCCACAAGACCTGCCACAAGATGGTCAGCGTCGATGGGCTGCCCTAGTAAGAAGGGTTCCTTACACAAGTGGCAGTGAGTAGCGTTTGCCTTTACCCTCTTTGCTTCTTGTCGATAAGCGTAATTGTATAACTGAGATTTCTTCCTAGTATCTACACGAGCGTCTGCCGCCCTTGCCCTGCGCTGCCGGTATTCCCTCTCGTGGGGGTCACACCTAGCATTTCCTTTTGTTAATATTCCGCAAACTGCGCAAGGTTGTGGCCACCTACCCATCAGGGACTCGTCGAGTAGAAGTCTTTTGCGTTGAAAGTTACTGCTAGAACGCTTGGAACTCTGACTAGGGCAGTACCACACCGAGGGCAGGGAACCTTGGGGTCTTGGGTAATGGGATGCGTCACGCTTTCAATGAGGTCACACCCTCGGCATTTGTAATCGTAATTTGGCATTAGTCGTCTTGCCTTAGCTGTAGCCGCCGGAGGATTTCGCTTACCTTGATAAGCCTGCCCTTGGATGCGTTGGTCTTGGAGTTGATGCGTGCTTGCCTGACTTCTCTTGGTCTTGTCTCTCGGATAATCTCTCGAAGCATTTCCGTCTCGACCATAATGAATCCTCTACCTGTTGGAGAAGCGATGCACCAATACTCTGACTTCGTTACGTTAATGCCTGACTGTTTGATGTCGCTCTCGTCCTGTTGGTGATACTGCCACGTCTCGACGTAGATGTTGCCTGTCTCTGGGATTCTGTAATCGGTCTTTACTTCTATTTTGTTTCCTTGCAACTTACCAAGGACAGTCTTGGCTAGGTTTTCTCCTACCAGTCCACGAGTGAAGTCAATGTCGAAGTGTGGCTCAATCACTTGTCCCACTCACCCGACAGGACAGCCAAGTCTCTGCGAGGGTCGTACCCCTCACCGACTACCAACGAGACGATTCCTGTTGGCGTGTTGCCTCCCATACCTGTTCTGTCAGCGAACCAGTGAGAGCCACCGTCCATAGAAGGGATTTGTAGCCATAGCGTTTGATTCATTTGCTTAGCGGCGAAATGGTGGTAATGACCCGTTATGAGGACGTCACTTTGCCCGACGCCTGTTCGACCTAGCGCCTGACCGCCCATCCATTTTTGAACGTCCCTGATTTGATGTCCGTGAGCAAAGCCGACAATCGTTCCGTTGAAGTTGCAGGCAAGGGTCGTGTTGTCTCGTTCTGGGAAGCGTCCTGTGACGTGCTGAAGGTCTGGACTCTCCTTGCAGATATCTAGCACCTGAGAGACAATCTCCACCTGCCAAGAGTCAACAGGGTCAGTTAGAAGCTGTCGGTGCGACTCATCGTGGTTACCGGGTACAACTGGTATCACGAGGTCTTCGGTTAGAGGTGCGAACGCCTTTACCCACTCAAGCAAGATGCGTCGTCCAACCCGGATTTGTGAAGTGAGGTCTAGGTCAAGTCGCCCTGCTATTCTTCCGCCCTGAGATACAACGCCCTCGATGCAGTCTCCAAGCTGAGGCAATGCTATCTGACCTACCCCCCTGTCTTTTATTTCTTTGTGGCGAAGGAGGCTTG
>Ga0306865_1000579_pt1 | contig 12974 bp, 6 predicted proteins | sample AntRauTorckE5431_FD_190441 | JGI IMG/M metagenome (GOLD analysis project Ga0306865, IMG submission 190441) | Saline lake microbial communities from Rauer Islands, Antarctica - Metagenome Torckler E5 #431 (v2) (version 2) | ecosystem: Environmental > Aquatic > Non-marine Saline and Alkaline >... | reverse complement strand
TAAAACCGTATCTAATTGAGCAGGATTATTCGCTTCCCAATATTTTTGAGGAGAAAGGCGAATGCGTCCACCGTTTGCACCACCTCTTTTATCAGAATCACGGTAAGTTGAAGCCGAAGCCCAAGCTGTAGAAACCAATTGAGCAACCGTTAAATCCGTCGCTGAAATTTCTTTTTTCAAATTCGCAATATCTGCATCATTCAATACTGCTGGCGCAGCGGGAACTGGATCTTGCCAAATCAATTCTTCCGTTGGAGCGTCTGTTCCGACATATCTTGAAACTGGTCCCATATCTCGGTGCGTCAATTTGAACCAAGCACGAGCAAAAGCATCTGCTAATTGGTCTGGATTCTCATAAAAACGCCTTGAAATTTTCTCATAAGCTGGATCCATGCGCATAGCCATATCTGCCGTTGTCATCATGGCAGCGTGTGTGCGATTTGAATCGTGCGCATCTGGCACTTTGCCGTCACCTGCACCTCCTTTCGGTGTCCACTGATTCGCACCTGCGGGACTTTTTGTTAATTCCCACTCGTAACCAAATAAGTTTTCGAAGTAGTTATTATCCCATTTAGTTGGGTTTTCTGTCCAAGCACCTTCGATTCCACTCGTAATCGTATGAACGCCGTGACCTGCACCGAACGAGTTTATCCAACCCTTACTTTGATACTCAATAGCTGCACCTGCTGGTTCTCTACCGACATATTTTTCAGGATCTGCTGCACCGTGTGCCTTTCCGAAAGTGTGTCCACCAGCTACTAAAGCAACTGTTTCTTCATCATTCATCGCCATTCTTCCGAATGTTTCTCTAATATCATAAGCCGAAGCAAGAGGATCAGGTCGTCCGTTCGGTCCTTCTGGATTTACATAAATTAAACCCATTTGAACCGCTGCTAAAGGATTTTCTAATTCTCTATCACCGCTATATCTTTTATCGCCTAACCATTCTGTTTCTGATCCCCAATAAATATCTTCTTCTGGTTCCCAAATATCAGCACGTCCACCTGCAAAACCAAAAGTTTCGAAACCCATTGATTCTAAAGCACAATTTCCGGCTAAAATCATTAAATCTGCCCAAGATAATTTCTGACCATATTTTTTCTTTATTGGCCAAAGTAATAAACGTGCTTTATCCAAATTTCCATTATCCGGCCAGCTACTCAATGGCGCAAAACGCTGTGAACCAGAGCCAGAACCGCCACGACCATCTGCGATACGGTAAGTTCCCGCACTGTGCCAAGCCATACGAATGAAGAAAGGACCATAATTACCGTAATCTGCTGGCCACCATTCTTGAGAATCCGTCATTAAATCATATAAATCTTGTTTTAATACTCCTAAGTCCAATGATTGAAATGCTTCCGCATAATCAAAGTCTTCGCCCATCGGATTCGATTTAGACGAGTGTTGTCTTAAGATATTTAATTTCAATTGGTTTGGCCACCAATCTCTGTTACCTGTTCCGCCACCTGCTTGTTGTTTTACAACGCTTCCTGTGAATGGACATTTTGCACCTTCACCGTTTACGTTATAACTTCCTTTTTTGTGATCCATATTATTAGTTTTATATGTTGACTTTTAATTCTTATACTGCAAATATAATGAGTAACTGCCCAATTTGTTTATACCAATGTACTATGCAATCATTGATAATATCTATAATCTTTAATTGAACTTTGAGGAATAGCAAGTTATAGCCAAAACTAAATATAAAATTTGCAGGAATTACATCGTTTTATTATAGATTAAATTGATAATTGGTAAAAAATGAAGCAATTCAGAAAACTAAGTATTTGAACAAATTAAGAGTAGGTCGTAGTCTTAATCCTATCTTGGTAAGAGACATAAGTTGAGAAATAAAATTAGAAATCTAATCATAGAACGTATCGATTATTTGTTTCTTATTTCCTAACGTGGCAGAATCTCTACTATCCAAAAAATGGCTACTCTTCTATAGACCGTCAGTTAAAAAGGTAGTCATTATTATTTAGCGTTTGGCAAGTCAGCAGGTGACTTCAAGTCGAATCTCATCAACTTAAGCTTTTTTCATGAAATATTTTAGCACGCTCGCCCTTTGAAAAAACAATGAATCACACATTATTAAACACACCGTTTATGATTGTTCAGAAAAGGGTAATTCCTGCATGTTTGTAGCACTATTTAATTTTTAATTAAAGGCATTCAATTATCATTACCTTTGCCGAATAAGTACGTAACTGCTGACACGAAATAACAAAATTTCAAATTACGCCAATTATGACTTTTTCAAATATTGCATTGAAAATATATTTAAGACTAAGGCAACCGAGAATCAAGCGGTTAAGCAAATATCCTATTGATGTTCAACGGAAAGTTTTTCAGCAGATTATCAAACAGGCTCGATATACCGAAATTGGCAAAAAATATGATTTCCAATCTGTAAAATCTCCCCAAGCTTTTGCAGAACGTGTCCCTGTCGGCGATTATGAAACCCATAAAGGGGCGATTAATCGCATGATGCACGGGGAAAAAGATGTGCTTTGGCGTGGCAAAATCGAATGGTTTGCCAAATCATCGGGGACGACGAATGACAAAAGTAAATTCCTCCCCGTATCGCCCGAAGGGTTGAGCGAATGTTATATTCAAGGTCCAAAAGATTCGATGACGACTTTTTATATGGCGTTTCCAAATGCGACTATTTTTGATGGAAAAGGTTTGATTATGGGCGGTGCGTACCAACGGTTTGAGCCGTATCCGCAAACTAAAACTGGCGATGTGTCTTCGATTATGATTGACCATATTCCGATGTTGCCCAAAACGCTATTTTATACGCCTTCGATGGAAATTGCGTTGATGAACGAGTGGGAAGCGAAAATTCAAAAAATGGCGGAATATATCGTCCATGATAATGTCACGAACATTGGCGGTGTGCCGACTTGGACGATTGTTTTGTTTCGTAAAATGTTGGAAATCACGGGGAAAGATAATATTTTGGAAATTTGGCCGAATCTCCAAGTTTATTTTCATGGCGGCGTAAGTTTTGAACCGTACAAAGCTCAGTTTCAAGAATTTTTACCCTCTGACCAAGTCAAATACTTTGAAGTTTATAATGCTTCCGAAGGTTATTTTGCGGTGCAAAATGAAGCCGATGCGGACGATATGTTATTATTGATTGATAGTGGAATTTATTACGAATTTATGTTAATGGAAGAATACAAAAAAGAAAATCCAAAGGCAATTCCGTTGAGCGAAGTACGACTTAACATAAATTACGCTCTCATCGTAACGACAAATAATGGACTTTGGCGATACAATGTCGGTGATACGGTTATGTTCACATCTATCGTTCCCTATAAAATAAAAGTTACGGGTCGAGTAACCCAACATATCAACGTTTTTGGCGAAGAAGTTATAGTTGCCAATACGGATTCTGCATTGGCGATGACGTGCAAACAAACTAACGCTTTGGTGAAGGAATATACCGTAGCACCTATTTTTTTTAATAAAAATAAAAAAGAAAAGGCAGGGCATGAATGGTTAATTGAATTTGAAAAATTGCCTGATTCTATTGAAAAATTTGAACAATTATTAGATAAGAATCTACAATCTATTAACTCCGACTACGAAGCCAAACGCTATAAAGGTATGGCTTTACAATCCCTCGTTATCCACGTTGCACCCGAAGGAACATTTTATAAATGGTTAAAAATGAAAGGTAAAATAGGCGGACAAAGTAAAATTCCTCGTTTGGCAAATCATCGACAATATTTCGAGGAAATTCGAAATTGGTAATTTATTTGGCTCTTTGACAATTTCTGCAAAATTCGAATAAATTGAGATTTCCGTAACGGCTGTCTTTAGCTGCCGCAAGGATTTTGAGACTTTTCGGAAGCTAAAGTAGCCGCTACGTGCAGAAATTATCAAATAGCCATTTATTTTAACTTTTAACGAACGCCATTTTTCGTATTTCACCTATTTCAAAACCCGCTTAGTTTAATTTTCAGACTATCTCCACCTTAATTTTATTTCATTATTCCTACCAAACATATTCTATAAATCATTCAGATAATCTTAATTTTGCACCAATTTTTAAAACTTCACGCTGGATAAGTAAGTATTATTAGATAATCAATCCCAAATACTCGGGACAAGTATTGTAATTAATTGATTTTTAAGTTATTACGATGTGGTCAATTGGTAACTAATTATGGTCAACTACTTACTTCCAACTTTTGGAATAAATCAGAACTAAATAAAAAACTAATCGTGGTAACGACAAAACAAACGATTGCTGAAAAAGCGGCAAACAACATTCGGATTTTAGCGGCTTCAATGGTTGAAAAAGCGAACTCTGGACATCCGGGAGGACCAATGGGCGGTGCAGATTTTACGCACATTCTGTTCACAGAATATATGAACTTCGACCCAGATGATAATACTTATCCGTTCAGAGATAGATTTTTCTTGGATCCAGGACACGTTTCTGCTTTATTGTATTCACAATTGGCAATGTTTGGAAATTACACCATGGACGAATTGGCAGACTTCCGTCAATGGAAAAGTCCGACTCCTGGACATCCTGAAATTGATAAAAAAAGAGGTATCGAAAATACATCTGGACCTTTGGGTTTGGGTCACGCTTTCGGTGTGGGTTCTGCGATTGCAGAACGCTTTTTGGCGACTCGCTTTGGCGAACAAATTGCCAATAAAACTTACATTTATATTTCTGACGGTGGCGTTCAAGAAGAGGTTTCGCAAGGTGTTGGGCGGATTGCTGGTTATTTGGGTTTGAGCAATGTCATTATGTTTTATGATGCAAATGACGTGCAATTATCAACGATGGTTGATGAAGTAATGACCGAAGATACAGCTAAAAAGTACGAAGCGTGGAACTGGAATGTAATCACAATTGACGGCAATAGTCACAATGAAATTCGTGCGGCTTTGGATGCTGCAAACGCAGAAACCGAACGACCAACTTTGATTATTGGTAAAACAACCATGGGCAAAGGTGCGAGAACGGAAAGTGGTGATTCGTGGGAAGGTAAAGTCGATACACACGGTCAGCCGTTGAGTGGTTCGGGTGCGAATTACAACAAAACGATTGAAAATTTGGGTGGAAACCCTGAAAACCCTTTCGTTATTTTTGACGACGTGGCGGTTTATTACGATGCCGTTAAAGATGCAAAACGGGAATTAATCGCAGAGCAAAAGGCGGCTTTCGCCGAATGGTCAAATACGAATGCTGATTTAGCAACGAAATTACACGGATTCTTGAACGATGCACCAAAAATCGACTGGTCATCTATCGAACAAAAAGCAAATCAAGCGACTCGTAACGCTTCCAAAACGGTTTTGACGCACTTGGCGAAAAACGTGGAAAATATGATTGTCGCTTCCGCCGATTTATCGAATTCGGACAAAACGGAAGGTTTCTTAAATGTTGTTGGTGCATTCAAACACCATGATTTTTCAGGTGGATTTTTGCAAGCTGGCGTTTCTGAATTAACAATGGCGGCATTGTGTACTGGTATGGCGTTGCACGGGGGCGTAATTCCTGCATGTGCGACTTTTTTCGTCTTTTCAGATTACATGAAACCAGTTATGCGGGTTGCGGCTTTGATGGAACAACAAGTGATTTTTATTTGGACGCACGATGCGTTCCGTGTTGGCGAAGATGGGCCAACGCATCAGCCGATTGAGCAGGAAGCACAATTGCGTTTGTTAGAAAAATTAAAAAATCACTCTGGAAATAATGCACTTTTGGCGTTGCGTCCTGCTGATGTCAACGAAACAACGGTTTCTTGGAAAATGGCTTTAGAAAATACCAATTCTCCAACAGGTTTGGTTTTCTCTCGTCAAAATATCCAAAATATTCCAAATTCATCTTACGAAACGGCTTTACAAGCAGAAAAAGGCGGCTACATCGCTGACGATTGCGACGGAACGGCGGACATAATTTTGGTGGCAAACGGCTCGGAAGTTTCGACTTTGGCGGCTGGTGCGGCATTGCTAAAAGCAAAAGGCATCAAAACTCGTTTGGTTTCCGTACCTTCAGAAGGCGTTTTCCGCAATCAACCAAGAGAATACCAATTATCGGTTTTGCCAGCAGGCGTTCCTAAGTTTGGAATGACGGCAGGTTTGCCCGTGAATTTGGAAAGTTTGGTTGGTTTAGATGGCAAAGTCGTTGGACTTTCCCACTTTGGCTATTCTGCTCCTTACACGGTTTTAGATGAAAAATTTGGCTTCACGGCAGAAAGTGTTTGTCGGGAAGTTTTGAGTTTTCTTGGTAAATAAAACACGGAATTAATATTCAAATTAAAAACAAAAAAAATGAAATTTTTTATAGATACAGCAAACCTCGCTCAAATTGAGGAAGCATTAGATTTAGGCATCTTAGATGGTGTGACTACAAATCCGTCATTAATGGCGAAAGAGGGCATTTCTGGTCAAGAAAATATTTTGAATCATTACCGCGCAATTTGCGATATCGTTGACGGCGACGTGAGTGCAGAAGTCATTTCTACGGATTTTGACGGTATGGTTCGGGAAGGCGAAATTTTGGCGAGTATTGCACCAAATATCGTGGTTAAAATTCCAATGATTAAGGACGGCATCAAGGCAATTAATTATTTTTCTGAAAACAGAATTAGAACAAATTGTACCTTGGTTTTTTCGGCTGGTCAAGCGATTTTGGCAGCAAAAGCGGGTGCAACTTACCTTTCTCCCTTCGTTGGTCGCATCGATGATATGACTTGGGACGGCATGGAATTGATTGAAGATATTGCAGATATTTACGAAACGCAAGGTTTTGATACCGAAATATTGGCGGCTTCTGTCCGTACTTCTTTGCACATTGTACAAGCAGCGAGAGCTGGTGCACACGTTGTGACTTGTGGCTTAGACGCTATTTTGGGCTTGTTAAAACATCCTTTGACGGATATCGGTTTGGCGAAATTCTTGGCAGATCATAAGAAAGCGAACGGGTAAACTATTTTGTCTTTCACAGGGCGTTGCCCTGTGTTATTGCTCACGCCCCGTTGGGGCTAAAATTCAATGTTTAAAACTTATGGGGTATCGGTAGGCTTCAAAAGCGTCCGACCCCTTTAATTTCCATTAATCGTCTTTATTTTTTTAATCAATCAAAATGAAATCCTATCACAAATTTCCTCAAAAATATTTTGATAATCCGCATTTAATCGAATGGATTTATCGTTGGAATAACCTCATTTTGCAACGGAATTGGCATACCAAAAAAGAGTTAAATTTACTTTTCAAATCACTTCCAAATGATTCAATCATCGTTGATGCTGGTTCGGGCGAAGGGCAGCACCTGATTCCCTTTGCTCAAAAATATCCAAATTTGAATTTTCAAGGTGTTGATATTGAAGTGGAAAATATCGATTTTACGACCTTATATACCAATACTTTAAACCTTAAAAACACGACTTTTGTCAATAGCGATTTAATTGTATTTAAACCTCAAAAAAAAGTCGATTTGATTTACATCATTGGCGTTTTGCAATACGTTCCCAAAGACGAAAAATTGTTACAGCATTTTCATAATCAATTGAATCCGAATGGACAATTATTTATTTATTCGCCTGTAAACGAACGAACGATTATTCGTTATTTGAATACGTTGAGAAATAAATATTTTCATTACGAAAAAGCACAAAACCGTTCTCGAATTTATAAAAAAGAAGAATTGATTATTAAATTAAAAAAAGCAAATTTTAAAATAAAAAAATGTGATTATAAATTTGGTACATTAGGTATTATTAGCCACGAAATTTATAGTATTATTTTATTAAAAATAGAAAATACGCATTCCAAAATAAAATTAATCTTACTGTTAACTTTACTAATTGCAATACTTCCCTATCTAATTTTATTGAAAATCGCCGATTTTTATAGGCATCACAAAATGGGAAATGCGGTGGTGGTGATTGCGGAGAAAAAAAGGGATTGATTTTTTATTTTCTTAATAAGTTGACGATTGCAACGACTTCTTTTAGAGAATTACTCCACATACCAGAATTCGAGATGGGTTTCAATTCAAGTGTCCCTACCCTATTAATCACCTACATTAAAATGATTCTTTATCTAAATTATTTCATATCAAAATTTAAAGTTCAAACAGAAAATTGGCTCTTTGACAATTTCTGCACGTAGCGGCTACTTTAGCTTCCGAAAAGTCTCAAAATCCTTGCGGCAGCTAAAGACAGCCGTTACGAAAATCTCAATTTACTCGAATTTTGCAGAAATTGTCAAAGAGCCAGAAAATTAAGTATTTCGTCCTATTCTATTTTGAGTGATAAGACGCACTACTATACATTTTTAATTGAACCATAACTTATACGTTTTTATAAAAATAACACTTAATTTGAGGCTTCACTCAAAATAGGACACGACACTGACTTAACACGAAAAAAGCCGCTGAAACCAAAAAGGTTCAGCGGCTTTCAATTTCCGTCCTTTGTCAAGTGAGCGAAGCGAACATCCGTCAACGAAGCGCCCGTCTATCATTTACCCGACCACGATATTAATCATCCGTTTAGGCACAACAATCACTTTCCGAATTGTTTTTCCTTCGATGTGTTTTTGAATTTTTGGCAACGCTAATGCTGCTGCTTCCGCATCTGCTTTAGAAGTATCCGCAGGCAAGTCGATTTTTTCACGCATTTTGCCGTTGATGGCGATAGGATACGTGAAGCTATCTTCTTTCAAATATGCCTCGTTTAATTCCGGAAATTGAGCATCTATAACCGTTCCTTCGTTGCCCAATTGATGCCACAAATCTTCTGCGATAAACGGTGCAAACGGTGCAATTAAAACGACAAAATCTTGCAAAATCGCCTTTTTGTTACACTTTTCAGCTTTCAATTCATTTGCCAAAACCATGAACGCGCTCACACAGGTATTCAATGAAAAACGCTCAATATCTTCCGTTACTTTTTTGATTGCGGAATGTAAAATTTTGTACTCCGCTTTTGTTGGTTTGGCATCGCTTACATCAAATTTTTCGTCCTTATAAAACAAAGACCAAAACTTTCGTAAAAACTTAGAAACACCTTCGATACCGTTGGTATTCCACGGTTTTGATTGCTCAATCGGGCCCAAAAACATTTCGTACATACGGAAACAATCGGCACCGTATTTCTCTACCATCAAGTCAGGATTAACGACATTATATTTAGATTTTGACATTTTTTCGACGGCATGACCACACAAATATTTGCCTTCATGATTCAAAACCATAATCGCATTTTCGTAATCTGGTCGCCATTTTTTGAACGCTTCTACATCCAAAAAGTCGTTTTCCACAACATTCACATCAACGTGTAACGTAGTGACGTATTTATCCAATTTATGCGAATCTACAAAATCTTGTGAAAAGAAAACTGGTCGCAAAATACCATCTTCATGAATATGGCTATTGTCAATATTTCCTGCGATTGCCTGATTTATTTTATCAATTACTTTATCAAAATTCTTAAAATATTTCGCTAAATATTGCATTGAAAGCCCTAAAACTTTCCAACCCTCGGCAGCGTAATCGTCTTTTGAATGTTCGATAAAACGTTCTAAATCGTCACTTGATTTAACTTCGATTGCCAACTTATGCTCTGGAAAAGCAAAATCGACATAACGCCCAGCAACAGGATATTCCGTTTGGAAATCAAAGCCGTGTTCCTTCAATTTTTGTTTCAAAATTTGCTCTGCCAATGCTTCATTTGCACGGTAAACAAAATTAGAACGACCTTGAATCATTCCTTGATTAATCAACTTTTTGAATGGCTCATTTGTCGGTACTAAACCCTTGTCAAACAATACTTTATGCCAAAAACGAGAGTACATCAAGTGACCAACTGCGTGTTCCGTTCCACCGATATACAAATCGACATCTTGCCAATAATTAATCGCATTTTCACCTACAAAACGTTCCTTATTTGTAGCGTCCATGTAGCGTAAAAAATACCAAGAAGAACCTGCAAAACCCGGCATTGTATCCGTTTCCCGAACCGAACCATCTTCCAAACTCACCCAATTATCCAAACGAGCCAAGGGCGATTTTCCACCAGAAGCGGGTTTATAATCATCTAAATCAGGTAAATCCAAAGGCAATTCTTCCAAATCTAAAGGAATCGAAATGCCGTCTTTGTAACGAATCGGGAAGGGTTCGCCCCAATATCTTTGACGACTATAATTTGCATCACGCAAACGATAATTGATTTTTCCTTGACCAATTCCTCTTTCATCAATCGCATCAATCGCTTGACGAATCGCATCTTTCACCTCCAAACCATTCAAAAAGCCAGAATTAATCATTTTTCCAACTTTATCCTCCACCGTTGCACCAGGATAATCTGATTTATCAATCACTTCGATAATTTCAATACCGAATTTTTCCGCAAAACGGCTGTCTCGCTCGTCATCACTCGGCACTGCCATAATCGCACCCGTTCCATAATCTTTCAAAACGTATTCACTAATATAAATCGGAATTCGTGTATTGGTAAAAGGATTTATTGCGTAAGTCCCTGTAAATGCACCAGTTACCTCCTTTACTTCCGCTATTCGTTCCCGTTCCGAACGAGCATTGACGTAAGTCAAATATTCCTCAATTTCATTTTTTTGTGCTGCTGTTGTAATTTCTGAAACGAAATCATGTTCGGGGGCTAAAACCATAAATGTTACGCCAAAAACGGTATCTGGACGAGTCGTGAAGACTTCAATTTTTTCTTGACTTCCGCTTGTCCCGAGAACTCGGTGATCAATATCAAAAAATACGACTGCTCCTTCTGACCGTCCAATCCAGTTGCGTTGCTGTGCTTTCAACGAATCCGTCCATTCTAACGCCTCTAAACTATTCAACATTCGCTCTGCATAAGCCGTAATTCTCAACGACCATTGCAACATTGCACGGCGTTCGACAGGAAATCCGCCACGTTCCGAAATACCATCTTTTACCTCATCATTTGCTAAAACCGTCCCCAAATCTTCGCACCAATTCACGTAACCAACTTTGCGATAAGCCAAACGATAATTCATCAAAATATCGTCTTGTTCAGCTGCCGTCATTGCGTTCCATTCGGGAGCAGAAAAGGCTTCTTCTTGTGTCGTTGCAGCGTTTACGGTTGAGTTTCCTTCCTTTGTAAAACGATTTTTCAAACCTTCAATCGTTGATGCTTTATTCGCATCATTATCATAATAATTTTCAAATAATTGCAAAAACAACCATTGCGTCCATTTGTAATAACTTGGGTCAGACGTTTTCACTTGTCTGCTCCAATCGAATGAAAAACCGATATTATCTAATTGACTGCGGTAGCGTTCAATATTTTCATCGGTAGAGGTTGCAGGATGTACGCCAGTTTGAATTGCGTACTGCTCGGCAGGCAAACCAAAAGCATCATAACCCATCGGATGAAGGACGTTAAAACCTTTGTGCCGTTTGTATCTTGCAAAAATATCTGAGGCAATATATCCTAACGGATGCCCAACGTGTAAGCCAGAACCCGAAGGGTAGGGAAACATATCTAAAACATAAAACTTTGGTTTTTCGGTCGAATTTGTGACTTTATAAACTTGGTTTTCATGCCAAAATTCCTTCCATTTTTGTTCAATTTGTTGAGGATTATAGTCCATTTTTTTATTATTTATGTTGCTTTTACGATTTTTTCTTTGTTTTTTAATGTCACATTATTAAATAATGTGCAACGTATTGATTATTTAATATTTATAAATAATTAATGTGTATTTTTTTGTTAATCAATACTTTGTTATACTTTAATGGTTCTTTATTAATATAATACGGTTGTGAGATTGCGAAAATAACTAAAATGTATAGAAACCTTATGTAAATACTTGAAATTATTGTGTTGTAGGCATTAAGGTTTACTAAAAAAATGTCATTATTTAGTCATTAAACAGGAGGCTGTTTGTGTTTAAGTATTACGATAAACAAATACACTATCTACACATATAAAATAATACTATATTTGAAGAAAATTTAATATGTATTTATATTGTTGCTTAGGCTGTGTATAGTTCGGTATAATCGCTACAATTATTAGCACAGTTTCTATTTATTAAATCAAAAAACAAATTTAGTGCTTTTTGTGACATTACTTTTTTGCTTTCATATCAAAAAAAAATCTATATGGCATGGTAATAGTTGTTCTAAAATTTGTTATTCAAGCAAAAGTTCTTTGAATTTATTTGATACATTTATTGAAAGCATTATAAAAGATATTGGTAACTTTGAGAAGAAAAGTTTAGTTTCAATATTTTTAACACACAAAAATAGTATCAATTATGATTAAAAGATTATTATCCTTAGCGGCAATGTTAATTATTGGTTTGGTTGCTTATAATATGATGTTTGGTGACGATGCCGATAAAGAAAACGTCAAACAGATTACAAGCGGCGTAAAAGAGTTACTGCAATCTACGAAAGATAAATACAAGAATGGAGAGTATAATGAAGCAATTGATAAAATCGGTGACGTTTTTAAACAACTAAAAGACAAAGCTGGGGAATTAAATAATAGCGATTATATTGATCGTCTTTCTGAATTAGAGGAACGCAAACAGCATCTTGAAGAGATGTTAAAGGGTTTGGAAGAAAAAGAAAATACAGCAACTCGCTCACTTGTACCGCAGGATTTAAGTAAAGAGAAAGAGGTAATTCTTAGAGAGTTAGAGGATTTGGAAAGAGAAGCGGGAAATTTGGCAACAGATATGGATAAACAATAACAGCACTTGAAAGTAACGAATATAGTTTATGAAAACATAAATGTTTGGGTCTTTGACAATTTCTGCAAATCTTATAAATTTATGTATAAATAGCACTTTGGAAGTACTGAAAATAGCGAATTAGTGAGCAGGTGACTTAAAGTCACCTGCTCACTTTTGCAGAAATTGTCAGAGAACCAAATGTTTTAGTACTTACAGTAAATTAAATTGATGAAAAATCGGCAAATATGCTA
>Ga0306865_1000577_pt1 | contig 13082 bp, 11 predicted proteins | sample AntRauTorckE5431_FD_190441 | JGI IMG/M metagenome (GOLD analysis project Ga0306865, IMG submission 190441) | Saline lake microbial communities from Rauer Islands, Antarctica - Metagenome Torckler E5 #431 (v2) (version 2) | ecosystem: Environmental > Aquatic > Non-marine Saline and Alkaline >... | reverse complement strand
ATCATTATATACCAGTGCATTTATACCTAGTCCTGCGGAGTACAGTACTTCATTAGGGAGTACGTTACTAGTAGGGACGTCATTGAGGTGAGTATACCCACCGTCAGAATAAGCTTCAAGGTATATTTTGAGAGGTAGTTTTTTGTAGTTGTTTACAGGAATCAAAGGGAGTGTCACTGTACGCTCTAGAGCAAGATAGCGTATGGCAGCATTGATCTTGAGACCTAGAGTACCATCTACTACATAATGCTCGTATCCTCTTATTATAGAATTGTATCCCAGTATTTTGCGATCTGAGTAGGGTGCATCAGGATTACTATTTAGCTCAGTTTGAAGTGCTAATGCAGTACTTATTCTTGTTGAATATTGATTAAAAAGCTGTGCATTAGCAGCTATGAAAATATTGGATTCAGTAGTGCTATTTTGCCATGTATTTGCTCCTGCTCGTACAGAAATGTATCTCCCGTTGGTAGGATAAAAAATATTATCGCGTTTATCATTTTCTATCTTGAGATAAGCGGTGTAAGTACGCTGATAGCGTAGGTTATTGATAAAGTAATCATTGGTAAATACACTTGTATCTAGCTGTCCGTAGTCATACGCTATTCCATAAGATGTACGTGTAAATGGCGTTAATCTTTTGGTTAACTCTAGGTATGCCTTGGTGTTAGATGTCAGATTAGTGCCACCATTTTGAATAAACTGAAGTTTGTCATTCCTAGTCTCATACCATACTTCATTTTGTGCAGAATACTCTATAGCGGTATTGATTCCCCATTGCGTGTTTTTGCTTAGAAATGGGATCCTATATTCTAGGGCTATCTTAGTGTTGTATCCCGTCTTTAACTTTGTTTTGAGTGTATGATTTCTACCAAACAGATTATAGTTAAACATATAGAGACCATAGTTTGTCCGACCCGGGTCAAAGGCTAAGTTTTTCCAAACATTAAAATTTCTATCACTAAATTCTACGAACGGGATTGGCCAGAGGTACCATTTTTCTACTACTGCCACCTGTATGTGGCACGCTATGCTAGGACTCTCGTTTGTTTTTATAGTTATGTTGACTTCGTTAAAAAGATTAAGATTTAGGATACGTTCTTCAGATATACGTACTAACTCCATAAAGTTGTCTGAGCCGTCGTCTGAATATTCTTTTCCTGTCTGAACGAGCATTTCACGCAATATTACAAAGTCCTTAGTCTGCTTATTACCGGTGAGACTTATTTCCTCTACGAAATAAGATGCAGAAATACCCTGTAAACCAAGAAGGAGAAAGACACTTAGTATGAAAAGTTTATTGGTCAATATATTTCATTAATGACTGAAAGCGTCGCTCCACATTTTCTGTATAATCGTCATCTCCAAATGCTGCAACAGTCTCATATCCATAGCGTTGAAGTCCATTTATGATTCTTTCTGCATTTTGAGTATTGAGCTTAAGGCTTGCTCTTATTCTTCCACTTTCTGCTAGATTAGTAAGCCATAGTCCGAGCAGTTGAGAGCCTTCACCCTCTATGATACGTGCTATTTCACTGCTAGAGTATTGATGTGAAGCCACTTCTACTATGATTACAGCACCAGATTGCTCTACAGTGAGTGACTTTGCTAGAGCTTCTAGTACGATTGTTTTCGTAATTATACCTACCCATTCCAAGTTCTCACCCAACACGCAGCATACATTAGCTTTAGATTCATTAAAGATGCGAAGGACATCTAGTAGGTGTGAATTGTGGTAAACACTTGCGAAACCTGGTTCTACGAGTGTAGTGATGGTATCTTCTTGGCTATGTATACACTCATCTAGTTGCACAGTACCATAGAGTTTACCTGCACGCATTACTGGCAGTTCATAGCACAGATTGTCAAACATAGCTTCTATGCACTCTTTTCTGTTGGATGTTTCCTCAATGGTTATGGTCGGTGATATGTGGTCTGCTACTATCATTCAGTTGGTATAACAACTTACACTCTGGCAAGTTTAGTACTGTGCAAAGTAAAGAAAGATAGCCAATTATCTATAATAGTAAGTCCTTGTGATGTCAAAATAGCTTCAGGGTGAAACTGTACTGCCCAAATAGGAAGGCTCGCATGTGCAAGGGCCATCAATTCGTTTTTCTTCGTATAAGCTAGACCCACTAGGTCTTTGCCCTCTATCTCAGTGAGTATTAGAGAATGATATCTGCATACGGTAAGAGGTTCCTCGATCTGGTTAAACATGGGATGTGTTTCGGTGTAAGATATTTCATCTTGTTTACCGTGCATAGGAAAAGACGCTCGTATGAGTTTTGCTCCAAAATATGTACCGATGGCCTGCATGCCTAGGCAGACACCAAAAATGGGTAACTTATCGTGGTAGAGGTGTATTACATCCATTAATCTGCCAGACTCTTGTGGTGTACCAGGCCCTGGTGATAATATGATCCCAGTGTATTTATCTCCGATGGTGTTTACTTCTATTTGGTCATTTTGGATTACCTCTACTTCAGTCCCACAACGTACGAAATAGTCATAAAGATTATAGGTAAATGAGTCATAATTATCTAGCAAAAGGAGCATAGTGCAAAAATAGCCTGAGTTATTATGTTCAGCTACCGATATTTCCGTTTATTTCGTGAACTTAATATGAATTTTGAAAAGTATAACCAGTATGATGCTGGGGAGCTAGCAAGAATATATGCGGCATTAGTAAAGCCTCGTATGATCGAGGAAAAGATGCTGAAACTTCTTAGACAGGGTCAGGTGAGTAAGTGGTTTAGTGGCATAGGTCAAGAAGCTATCGCTGTGGGTGCTACTTTAGCATTGGAAGCGGATGAGTATATCATGCCTCTACATCGTAATTTAGGTGTCTTTACTGCTCGCGGGATTCCATTTGAGAAGTTGCTTCATCAGTGGCAGGGAAATATAGGTGGCTTTACCACGGGTAGAGATCGGTCTTTTCACTTTGGCACGAGTGAGTATCACATAGCAGGCATGATATCCCATCTAGGGGCTATGCTCAGCGTAGCGGATGGTGTGGCACTTGCTAATAAATTAGACAATAAGGGTAAAGTAACCCTAGCTTTTAGTGGAGATGGCGGCACTAGTGAAGGGGAGTTTCACGAGGCAGTGAACCTTGCTGCTGTATGGGATTTGCCTGTTATCTTTTTGGTGGAAAACAATGGATATGGTCTTAGTACGCCCAGTAGAGATCAGTTTAGGTGCGAAAATATAGCAGACAAAGGCATAGGATATGGAATAGACAGTAAGACTATAGATGGCAATAACATACTGGAGGTATATACAGAAATAAGTGAGATAGCCCTTGACTTACGTAATAACCCGAGACCGTTTTTACTAGAATGTAAGACCTTCAGAATGAGAGGTCATGAAGAAGCCAGTGGTACTAAGTATGTGCCAAAGGAGCTAATGGATGAATGGACTAAAAAGGATCCGATTACAAATTTTGAAAATTACCTCTTTGTACACAAACTAATATCTGCAGCGGAGATATTGAAGATTAAAAATGGCATCACAGACGAGATAAATGAGGGAGTAAAAATACTCAGTCTTCCAGAGAAAATAGAAGTAAATACAGAGAAGGAGATAGCAGAGGTGTTTCAGGCGTATGTATCAGAGATGACCCCTCCTGCAGGACCTAAGAAGGAGATGCGGTTTATAGATGCTATACAAGATGGAATGCGATTAGCCATGCGTAAGTATGATAATTTAGTACTTATGGGGCAGGACATAGCAGAGTACGGAGGCGTATTTAAGATTACGGATGGTTTTGTGGCTGAGTTTGGGCTAGGAAGAGTCAGAAATACGCCTATTTGTGAAGCAGCACCGCTAGGAGCAGCTTTGGGATTGTCCATGGGTGGAAAGAAAGCTATGGTAGAAATGCAGTTTGCAGATTTTGTGAGTTGTGGATTTAATCAAATAGTGAATAATTTAGCAAAGACCTATTACCGATGGGGGCAAAATAGTGATGTGGTGATACGTATGCCTACCGGCGGTGGATCAGCTGCGGGGCCGTTTCATAGTCAGAGTAATGAGGCTTGGTTTTTTCACGTAGCGGGACTACGAATAGTCTATCCGAGTACTCCGTCAGATGCTAAAGGTCTTCTTTTAGCAGCCTTTGAAGATCCGAATCCAGTGTTGTTTTTTGAACACAAAGGGCTGTACAGAAGTATAAAAGAAGAAGTACATACCGCAGAATATACAATAGAAATAGGCAAAGCAAATGTATTGATGCAAGGAGATGACATTACCTTCATTACCTACGGTCTAGGTGTGCAATGGTGCACAGAAGTCATAGAAAATCAGAGTATTAGTGCTACGCTATTGGATTTGCGGACACTGTTGCCTTGGGATAAGGAGACCGTGAGAGAAGCAGTAAAAAGTGCCGGGAAAGTAATAGTAGTGCATGAAGACACGCAAGAAGGAGGCATAGGTGGTGAGATAGCAGCCTGGATAGGTGAGCATTGCTTCACAGACCTAGATGCACCTGTGATGCGAGTAGGCAGTCTCGATACGCCGATTCCTTTTAACGCAGACTTAGAAAATAACTTTATGGGTAAGAGCAGATTAGAGGACAAGGTGAATGAGTTATTGGAGTGGTAGAACATTGTCGCTATCTTTATTTAATCCAAATAAAAATACATCTTTGCAGTGAGCAAGTGAAACTTACCGAATTACATATAGGGCAAATTGCCAGAATACAATCCGTAGCTGAATCTGCATTCAAGGAAAAGCTACAAGAAATGGGCTGTATCCCAGGTTCACTTATCAAGCCCATACGTAAGGCTCCATTTGGAGATCCTATAGCTTACGAGCTGGAAGAATATACGCTTAGTATGCGTAAAAATGAGGCTGAAACCATCGAAATTCGACCTCTTGATCCGCTTTTTTCTAGTTAACCTATACAGACTATGTCGGATAATAAAGAGTTAAAGATAGTATTGGCTGGTAACCCTAATTGTGGTAAGTCGTCGCTATTTAACAGTCTTACAGGTCTGAAGCAGAAGATTACCAATGTGCCAGGGACTACTATAGAAAATAAGGTCGGTAGTTTCTCAGTGGAGGGGTGTAAGGTACAGCTCATAGATACTCCGGGCACTTATTCTTTTAATCCAAAGAGTCTAGATGAGAAAGAAGCGGTAAAAGTATTCTTTGATAATCCGTTACCAGATGCCATTCTGTATGTAGCAGATGCGGCTAATCTCAAGAGGAATCTGTTCTATTTCAGTCAATTAGCACAGCATGATATTCCTATGGTGCTAGTTCTTACTATGTTAGACATCGCAGATTTCAAAGGGTTTGAGATAGATGTTGACAGATTAGAAAAAGAGCTTGGTATTCGGGTGTTTAAGATAAACGCACGGGAAGAGGAAGGCATAGCACAAGTTAAAATAGCATTGGCACAAAGTCAGTTTGTACCGCATTATGCTTTTGGTAGTCAAGAAGATCATACACACGAGAGCCACTTTGTTTCTATTAATAAATTACTGAATAAGACGACGACTCTAAAGTCCAAAAGAGAATTAGTTTCGAATAAAATAGACGTTTGGGCAACTCATCCTATTTTGGGTTATCTGATGTTTTTGGCAGTTCTTTTGGTGATCTTTCAAAGTGTATTTAGTTTGGCTTCTTATCCCATGGACTGGATAGAGAATGGCTTTAGTCTACTCAGTGAATGGCTTACTGCAGTGTTGCCTGATGGGTGGCTTAAGAAGTTGATAATAAATGGATTAGTTGCTGGTATAGCAGGTGTGGTGGTGTTCGTACCTCAGATAGCTATTTTGTTTTTCTTTATGGGGCTATTGGAGGATACAGGATATATGGCACGTGTTAGCTTCATCATGGATAAAATGCTACGGGGCTTGGGACTTAGTGGGAAGTCTGTGGTGCCACTATTGAGTGGAGCTGCTTGTGCTATCCCGGCTATCATGAGTACCAGAAATATAGAAAATTGGAAAGATAGACTGATTACTATTATGGTGACTCCTTTGATGAGTTGCTCTGCGAGACTGCCAGTGTATACGCTACTTATTAGCATGGCAATACCGAGTGATAGGTTCATAGGAATAGTAAGTGTACAGGCATTGCTCATGCTGGGAATGTATGTACTGGGTACTGCAGCAGCTCTAGTAGCAGCGGTAGTGTTTAAATGGATTATAAAACATAATGTGCCATCCTATTTTATAATGGAATTGCCGGTTTATCACGCTCCTAGATGGAATAACATTTGGATAAATATGTGGCAAAAATCACGCAGTTTCGTGGCAGAAGCAGGTAAGGTGATATTAATAGTTTCAGTAGTACTTTGGTTTTTAGCTAGTTATGGGCCTAAGGTAAATCAATCTTTTAGTATACAAGAAGCTCCTCAGTTGGTAGAGAGTTATGCAGGACTCTTTGGTAAGGCCATAGAACCAGCAATTAAACCAATAGGTTTTAATTGGAAAATTGGTATAGCATTGATCACGTCTTTTGCTGCTAGAGAGGTGTTTGTGGGGACTATGAGTACGATCTATAGTGTGGGTGACGAGGAAAACTTTGATCAGATACGTGACAAAATGAGAAAAGATACCTTGGCCAATGGTAAACCTGTGTATTCTATAGGGGTTGTGCTTTCCCTTATGGTATTTTACGCATTTGCGATGCAGTGTATGGGCACGTTAGCAGTTGTATATAAAGAGACTAAGTCTTGGAAGTGGCCTGCTATACAGTTTGTGTATATGACGGTATTAGCATATATAGGAAGCTGGGTTACTTTTAATCTGTTTGGGTAACAATAGGTACTACTAGTTTTACTTCTGTCCCTTTACTGCCATCTTCATAGCTTAGGTCATTGACTTTTACGTCAAAGTTACCTTGACCTTCACTTAATATTTTTAACCGCTGCTGTGTAAGATTCATACCTGCTGATGTGTGTTTACTGCTGCGTTTTGAATTCATCTCGCTTGCAGCTTCCCGGCCGATACCGTTATCCGTGATGGTACAAAGGAGATATTGTTTTTCACAAGAGATTAGGACCTCTAGTTTTCTATTTTCTTTCTTAGGCAGTAGACCATGTATGATGCTATTCTCCACGAATGGCTGTATGAGCATAGTAGGCATATTGGTATTTTCTAAATCCTCTATATTACTCGTTTTTATGGTGTAGTCTAGGTTGTTATCCATTCTCATCTTCTCCATTTCAAGATAGAGGTCTAATCCTTCTATTTCGTCTGCTACACTGATGTACTTTAGTCTGCTATTTTGCAGTATTTTCCGCATCAAACTGGCAAATTTGCTGAGATACGTGTATGCCTCACGTGGCTCTTTTTTGAGTATGAAATATTGGATGCTATTCAATGAATTAAAAATAAAGTGAGGATTCATTTGACTGCGAAGTGCAGTAAGTTCCGAATCGACTAGTTGGAGTTTATATGATCGTTCTATGGCACGCGTACGATATTTGAATAGGGCATATATTAGAGTTGCAATGGTTAGGATACTCACTATAATAAACCACCATTTCTGCCAAAGTGGAGGATTAACAATTATTTTAAGATCATCTGATGAGGCTTCCCAGTTACCAAATTCGTCTTCAGCAAGAACTTCAAAAACATATGAGCCAGGACTAAGTCTAGGATATACGGCGGTATTAGTCCCACTAGCAGATACCCAGTCATTATCATACCCACGAAGTCTATAGCTATAGTTAATACCTTCGGGGTTGATATAATAAAGCGAAGTGAAATCTATTTCTAGTCTGCTGTTTAGGAAACTGAGAGAATAGGAGTTTTTACTGAAATCGGTGAATTCACCTCTGACGCCGGTAATGAAAATAGGAGATCCAGTGGTATCAAAGTCTATCTGGCTGGGTTTAAAAAAATTAAGTCCATTCACTCCGCCAAAATAATAGGTGCCATTACTTGACTTGCAAAAAGCTCCTTCGTTATACTCGGTACTCTGTAGGTAGTGTACAGGTTTAAAATTGACAAATGATTTGTTGTAAATATCGTATTGGACTATTCCGTTGTTCGTTGAAAGCCAGCATTTTCCGTTTCCCTGGTAGAGCACACCGTACACTACGTTATTTACCAGTCCTTCAGTTTCTGTTATCGCTGAAAATTGCTTACTCTTGAGATCAAAAAGATTTAAACCACCTCCATATGTACCTATCAAAAGGGTGTCATCATTGACCCATTGGAGAGACATTAGATTATTACTATTAATAGTTAATGAATCAGTTTCATCACTTTTATACGTCTCAAAAGTTTCCGTGGTTTTGTCAAAGATCTGGAGTCCTCCTCTAAAACTAGCTAGAATAAGTTTATTCTCCGTAGGATGTTCGGTGATTTGATAGATAGAGTTATTGGCGTGTGACTTGTCTGATATGTATTTTGTAAATGTTCGGTTATCAGGTGATTTAAGATAGAGTCCTAAGGGAGTTCCTATCCATAAGTTATGATCTCTGTCCTCATAGAAGTGTCTTGTGGTCCCAAAGTCTACATTGCCCTTTTCGCGGTTTGCTACTGCTGTGAATTTTTCGGTTTTTCTATCAAAAAGGAAAATACCGTCTATGCTAGTACCTATCCAAAAGTTACCTTTGGAATCTTCAAAGATGCTTCTTACAGAATTACTTTCAAATGGACCATCTACTATTCTTGGATATACTTTGGCTATAGTATTATCTTCATTGAGTTGAACTAGTCCTGAAGCTAATGTTCCTAGCCAAATGGTGCCTTTTTGGTCTTCATAGGTGCAATACACATTATTGCCGTACGTTTGGTCACCTATTTCAAAATATTGCAGTAATCCGAATTTATTAAGCTGTGGAGCGTATGTACTTACCCCCGCTATAGTGCCTATCCATAGTAAGTTGTCTTTATCTACAAATAGATCTGATATATTATCGTTTACTAAGGAGTAAGGCCTCTGAACATTAGACCGATAAAGACTAAATCGTCCGTGTTCTAATTTTAGAAGGCCACCACTAGTGCCTATCCAAGCTACACCACTTTGTACAGCGATAGTATTTATTTTATTAATGTACCGTTTACGTGCTGGGACGTTTAATTTGGTCAATTTACGGAAGTTTAAATCCGTTTGATACAGTCCGTTTTCGGTGCCTATTAAATAATGGTTTTTATAGCGTGTTACGTCGGTTATGTGAATGTTTTGATCATTAAATAAGACCGATGTGGTATTAAGATCTGTGCGGATTATTTTGTGAGCAGTGGCTAGTAAAAGTGAATTGTTATCGATTTTTAGCTGTCTTATACTTTCATTACCAATGTCTTTGACTTGGATTCTTCTGGCTTTGTTTAGAGCGGGGTCATACTGCCACAGTCCACCGCCATCAGTATTTATGATTATCCTATCTTGGTGTACCAGCAGATGGGAGATAGAGTAATCAAAGGTGCTATCGTATTTACGAAGGTCTAAGTGTCTGGTAGAGTAGTCCAGTTCACTGATTATATCTACAGTGCCTAGGTTTGTTCCTACATAGAGGTTATGATCATATGAGAGTATATCATGAACATAACTATCAGACAGAGAATTGCTTACATTTTCGGAATGTTTGAGAATTTTAAAGTGTTTCCCATCGTATCTATGAAGTCCCTCCGCAGTAGCTATCCATATATATCCATTATGGTCTTGTTCGAAATCAGTGATAGTGCTCATAGAGAGACCATCGTTCACAGTAATATTTTGAAAACGGATAAGCCTTTGAGCACTAGCAGATAGGGCTGAAAGTACACATAGTACGGAGACTATAGAATATTTTAATAGGTTATTATGCACTGGCTAATGCCGCCAAAAACATGTCCTTTCTACGTTTAGATACTCCTACGTTATCTCCGTTAGACATTACTGCATGGCTGCCTTCTCCACGAATGTATGTTTTTATTTCGGCTAGATTTACAAGGTAGGATTTATGACTTCTAAAGAAGTTATAGTCTTTTAATCTGTTCTCGTATTCTTTCAGGTTTTTAGAGGTAGTTATACGCTCACCACTCTTTAAGAAAAAGTACGTATATGCTCCATCTCCCTTGCAGTACACTATGTCTTCAGTTTTGAGAAACTGCAGACCTTTGTTTGTAGATAGTGAGATCTGTTTTTTAGCTTCGGGAAGGTTACTCGCAGCATTGGTGCGTACACGGACTCTTTCTACAGCATTTTGCAGGTGCTCTATGCACACAGGCTTTAAAAGGTAGTCTACGGCGTCAGATCTGAATGCTTTTACGGCATGCTCTTCATGACCAGTCACGAATATTACGTTTTGGTCTTTATTTTTCAGAGCTTCAAGGACTTGAAAACCATCTCCGTTGGCCAAGTGAATATCTAAGAAAACTAAATCTGGAGTGTGCTTTTCTATGGCGTCTATTCCTGTAAGCACTCCATCAGCCATTCCTACTATTTCTACTTTCTCTACAAATGAGGTCAATAGCAATTCTAGGTTTTCTCTACTCTTTCTTTCGTCATCGATAATTACGGCTCTTAGCATAGTTTTCTTTTTACTTTAGGTTAAACAAATGGTTATCTTTTGATAAATCTACGAGCTTCTAGGTGGTCCGCATATATCAAATTTAGTATGTAGGTGCCGCTTGGTAGTTCTGTCACGTCTATTCTGCTAGAGTAGCCCTCCTTTCGATGGGCTTTACCCGTCATATCTATGACACGCATGCTCTGTGGTGTTACATTGGTTTCTATCGTGATGTAATCTGTGGTAGGGTTAGGGTAGATAGTAAACTCTACTCTATATTCCTTGCGAAATACTTGATCATAGAATTCTTTTGGATTTTCTGAGGTGGCTTCGTTTAATACACCATTCTTAAAACCAGTATTATCTCCATCTAGGTCTGCGGAGCCTCCGTTAGACTGGCCTATTCCGCCATCATCGTCACTTCCTCCACCCTGTCCGTCCCAATCTTCAAATACGAGAGTATCATCCACGTGATGAGCTGCGTTTACATCTAAATTAGTGTTCGCACTGTCGCTATGTACTACAGTTAGCTTTTCTTTTTCCTTAAGTTTTTCTTTTTCGTCATCATCACCGCCTTTGGCAAAAGAGAAACCAGTACACATCACCAAAGCGATGATACAGATGGTTATCCTAGTTATTTTTAGCTGCTTAGTCATATGGTAAAGATAACGACAAATGTTTTGAATTTTGTGTATGGTATTGATAAACGGGTATTTTGAATTGAAAAGCGGTTGTAAAGAACTTGAATTTCACAGGTAATACTTATTTTACAGCGTTCTTAGCAACAAAAAAGAAGTTCTTCGACTTCCTTTTTCTACTCATTCTAAAAGCTAAGTGTATGAAAACTTCTTGCCGAATATAGCTGTAGTACTATTATAAACATATCAGCTACCAGTTTATCTGAATCTTTATGGGTTGTCTCATACGTACTTTTGCTTTTTCCCCTTGGTGTATTCCAGCTTTCCATTTAGGCATGTTTGCATATATACTTTTTGCTTCTCGCTCTATACCAAAACCAGGTTTATTGCAGCTAAGTATTAGTATATCAACGACATCTCCATTTTCATCTATCACAAATTCTACTACTACGGTTACATCGTCTGCAAAGTCATAGATACGACTAGGAATTTTAAAATTTCGGTCAATGAACGCACTAAGGGCTTCTTCACCTCCTGGAAATTCTGGCATATTGTCTGCATAAGTGATTGCTTGACTCGGCTGTTCTGCTTTTGGAAGTACTACTATCTGCTTCATTAATCCGGGACTGGGAAATTTAGGAAGTGCTATTATCTCATCTTTAGTTTCAAAAAGATCATCTGCAATTTTGATAATCGCAGTAGCATCAAAGAAAGAAGCCTCTACTAGTTCTTGCTTAGGCGGTTCAGGTTCGTTGATTACTTGTGGTTCAACAAACTCAGTATATTGATATGCAGGGTCATAGAGTAGACTTTCTGGTGGATCAGAGATACAAATAGGGTTCGTACGGTATTGTAGGTTTAGGGCCCAATTAACAAACAGAAGAGATAAGATTAATCCAACTTCGAGAAGGATAATACGGTCTGGGTTTTTACGGTTGGTTTTTGATTGCATAACTATTACTTTTTTTAAGTGAGTACTATGCAGTAACCCAAAGGTAAACAGGTTTTATATGAAGACTAAACAAAAAGTAGGGATGGGTTGACTAACGGTATGTAGATCTCGTTGCATTCTGCTGTTAGAAAACACTCAGCCTGATAACATAAGTTTTAATAAGTTTTTGTTATGAATCGAAGAATCTTGTCATTTCGAGTGGATTTGCCATTGGCAAATAAGTATCGAGAAGTGAACAAGGGCATTGTCTACTGCTTGTCTTTGAATCTCTCTTTTACTATGGTTGGGGCTTCGGTACATTTTGCTATTGCAAAACACTCAGCCGGACAACATAAGTTTCAATAAGTTTTTGTTATGAATCGAAGAATCTTGTCATTTCGAGTGGATTTGCTATTGGCAAATTTGTATCGAGAAGACTAACCTTGTTTGTCTTTAAATCTCTCTTTTACTATAGTTGGGACTTCGATATCCTCCAGCGGCGGAGGGCTATTCCGCTATTGCGGAACACTCAGTCAGACAAACGAGTATCGAGAAGACTATCCTTGCTTGTCTTTGAATCTCTCTTTTACTATAGTTGGGATGGGAGTAGGTTTTCCTTCTTCGTCTATACGTACGAAGGTGGTATTGGTAGTCACTACCACATCTTCCTGTCCAGTATATACACTTACTTTTCGAGCTTCTATTTTAAAAGTAAGAGAGGTGTTACCCATTCTTGCAACTTCTGCGTATATGCGGATTACAAAACCTTCTTTTACCTTCTTTTTAAAAACAAGCTCATCTACCTTTATAGTCACCATATTAGGCGTATGGCAGATACTCACAGCCATAGCACTAGCGGCCTCGTCTATCCAGGCCATCATTATCCCACCAAAGAGATTACCATGAATCCCTATGTCCTTTACCATACAGATGTGTGTTGTGACTAATTGCATAGTGCAAAGGTAAGTTGTGAAGCTCAAATACAAACTTGAGTTTTAGTATAGTTAATGAGAACACAATCAACTTAAATTTAAGGATAAGGTGATTCTGTGTGTTC
>Ga0306865_1000573_pt1 | contig 13164 bp, 9 predicted proteins | sample AntRauTorckE5431_FD_190441 | JGI IMG/M metagenome (GOLD analysis project Ga0306865, IMG submission 190441) | Saline lake microbial communities from Rauer Islands, Antarctica - Metagenome Torckler E5 #431 (v2) (version 2) | ecosystem: Environmental > Aquatic > Non-marine Saline and Alkaline >... | reverse complement strand
AAAAGCAGCTTAGTGAGTCAAGTATTAGTTGAATTAATGTCCACAAAATTAGGAAAGGGCCTTTTTAAGGAAGAAGACGAAGAGGCCATACAAAAAGACACCGTAGAGACGCTAGGGGGAGAAATCATCGCAGGTTCTGAAGATATTAAACGTATGGTGGTGGTCAATCAGAAACCCATTGGGAGAACACCACGCTCTAATCTGGCAACCTATACTGGCTTATTTGATGTTGTACGGAAATTATTTGCTTCGACAAAATTAGCAAAAGCACGCCACTATAATGCTGGTCGCTTTTCATTTAATGTGGGTAAAGGTCGTTGTCCCAATTGTGATGGTGAAGGTTTTGTGATGGTTGAACTGCTCTTTTTACCAAGCGTCTATGCGCCCTGCCCTGTTTGTGGGGGTGCGCGGTATAATCCCGAAACCTTGGAAGTTGAGTATCACGAAAAAAATATCAACCAAGTTCTTGACATGACCGTAGATAAAGCAGCCGTGTTTTTTGAAAAAGAAGACCGAGTCAGTCGCCCCCTCAAGGTGTTGCAGGAAGTAGGTTTGGGTTATTTACGTTTGGGCCAGCCAGCAACTGAGCTTTCCGGCGGAGAAGCACAGCGGATTAAACTTGCTACGGAGCTCCAGCGACTAAGCCGCGGGAACACACTCTATATTTTAGACGAACCCACTACGGGCTTACACCCAACAGATGTAGAAAAATTACAACTTCAATTGGCGAGATTAGTGGATGCTGGGAATACTGTAATTGTAGTTGAACACGATATGCAGGTAGTTGCTGGAAGTGATTGGGTTATCGACATAGGTCCTGGAGCAGGAAAAAAAGGCGGAAAAGTGATAGCAGAAGGCACTCCAAACGAAGTTGCCAAAAACGAATTCAGCAAAACCGCAATTTATTTATCAAAAACATTAAACGGTCACCCATAATCCAAAAAGATAGTTTACGAAATAAGGGTTTGTTCTACCCTTTCAGCACTGGAAAAAGACTTTGAATAATCCATACCTTAAAAGTCACGAGATGCTCAAAACAAGCAAGAAAATGAGATGACCAACTCATTAAGCTATTATAACGTATACACAAACCTAAACGTAACAAATCTAGGTTGAATAAAGGTTTCTGAGCTAAAAACGGAAATATTATTTGCGCTGTTCCTAACCTGAGAATCGATGTCTAAGAGATTAGTTGCTTTGATTTCGTATTCCCATTTAGCCTCTCTATCTTTTCTGTAAGAAAGGCTAGCATCCCAGTTTTGGAAAGACTGTGACTCACCATTACCGAGGTCTTGGTTGGTATAAGAATAATTGGTCCGGAAAGTCACCTTTTTCCAGATATAAGCGTCGAAGTCTATGGAAGGAGCGTTTGTTATAAACTTGGTCTCTCGGCTTCCTTGGTTGTTGTTAGTGACACTGTAGCGGTAATTAAAACTCACATTTGGAGCCACCTTAAAGTTTGTACGAATACCAGGGGTATAGGTTTGGGTGAAGCCTTCGTTAAGCGATTGCAAACCTTGGATAAACTGGTTGATTTTACTATAATTAAAACTAGTGTTGATTGTTGCTCTTACCTTCCCAAAGGTTCGCTGAACACGCCCAAAGACACTCACGTTTTCATCTGCAAAACTGGAGTTGAAGAAAGTGCTGGTTCGGATAACATTCTCAAAGTTTGTTAAGCTCCGTATTTGATCGATATTACTGGAATATGCTGCTCTGGCAAACACATTGGTATAGTTGAAAAGGTTGAAACTACTATACAATAAACTTATGTTATTGGACAGGGCATTTTGGAGTTCAGGCTCCCCAAATTGAATACTATTGAAGCTGTTCAATACTAGGCCTTCAGCCAATCTTGTCACATCCGTAAATTGATTACGCATATCGTACTTCAAAGTTAAAGACTCACTTTTCTTAAACTGAATTCGAGTTTCAAAATCTGGTAAAAACCTAAAGAAATTATCCTCGTAAGTCACTCCAAATTGTGTGTTCTTGTTTCCATAAGCATGAACAGAAAAGCCGGGAGTAAATGTGAATTTGCCCACTTTCACCCGATAATGGACTCCTAAATAAATATCGCTAAAATTATACTGTATATCGTTAGTAGCCCGCCTATTATTAAAAGTTGGTGTGGGTGTAAATTGAGACCCATCATCAAGAAATTGAAAGATATCAGAATTAAAGTCTTGACGACTTAAGATAGTCCCCAATGTAAAATTGATATTGCTTTTCGTATTGAGGATATTGTAGTAGTCCAATTTAGCATCCAATTGATTGGACTTGATACGCCTGTCCTGAGTCAAATTGTAAGTTTCCAGTGAGGTATCCAGACCTATGGCTTCTGCTGTGGTATCGAAGGGGTCTTCGCTATTTGGGTCATTACCCAAACGAGCATTGTAAAATGGATCTTCATCTTTTATCAAATGCTGAGCCTCCAAAGCAAAAATATTATTTTCATTAAGCGTATAGTAATAATTTAAATTTTGATTAATACTGTAAGGATTAACCTCATCCACTTGGGTTGTATTTCCTATGACTGAAGAAAGGATATTTTGGTCTTGAGAATCTTCAGAAACACGTGCCAAAACATCGTAGTCTAATTGATTATTGAAGTTTGGTTTGTAAGAAGCGCTAAGTTTTAATAAGCCTTGGTTAGACCGTTCTTCACTAGATTGCTCTGTTCGTTCATCGGGAATACCAAGATCTGAATTGGTATATTGGACAAAACTGTTTTCTTTGGATAGAATGCGACTGGTATTGTAGATAAGAAATCCACTTAAGTCTAGAGACTGCTTTGGAGAATAACTAAAGTTACCGGTGGCCAATTTATTTTCTATTTTCAAGGCGTTGTCTTGATTGGTTAAGAAATTAAGACTGTTATCTCCAAGATTTATACTAGTTCCACTATTACTACTTGGGGCCCTAAAACCTCCACCAAAACCTCTAATATCTCTTCGTGTTAGGGCAGCTTCTCCCGTATTATTTATGTCTCCTATAAAATTAAGGCTGTACTTGGGACTGTAATAGAATAATTTGGGCTGAACCAGATACAACTCATCCTCTGGAGATGTTCCTACTGCTGCAGTTATATTACCAAACCAAAAGCTTTCCTTTCCATCTTTCAGTTTAATATTCATCGCCACATTATCTTGGTTATTTCTCACCCCACTTAGCTGGCCCACTTCAGAATAATTTCTCAAAACTTGAATCTTATCGACTGCATTCGAAGGAATGTTTTTTATAGCTAACTTGGTGTCCCCATCAAAAAAATCTTTGCCATTTACCATGAGTTTATTCACCACCTTCCCCTCTACTTCGATCTGACCGTTTTCATTAATCTCAACCCCTGGTAAATTTTCGAGGATATCTTCTAGCTTTCGTTCAGTACCATCGCTAAAAGAATCTGCATTATAAATAAGAGTATCTCCTCTAATGGTCACTGGCATTTCGTAACTGATCTCCACTTCATCTAGAGATTTATCAGTTTGAAGGGTGTACACTTTTGTAATATCATTTTCATCCGTGGTCAAAACCTCTTCAAAAGTCTTCATACCGATGTAACTCACTTGTATTTTATAGCTGCCATTTTTACCAAGCTGTAATTTAAAATTACCATTAGCATCCGTAATACCATAGGATTCCAAACCGCTTGTGGCTTGATTTATGGCTACTACATTGGCTAACTCCAGAGGGGTTTTTAAGCTGTCTATTACTATACCTTGTAATTTAACTTGGGCAAAAGTGCAGGTTGTTGCTAGGAATAATGCAACACAAAATATTTTATTCATAAATTTATTTGAGGTGTAAGTTGATTTTTATTCATCAATTTAATTTGGATTAACCTCTCCGTCGGCCTCTATTATTTCTCATTTCAAGCATTTTCTCTTGAATAGTTGCTTGATAATCGTTTTTAGTAATCTCTTTACCTTTATCTGGGGCTTCAATTTCGATCTTTTCTTCTGGGTTTATCGTGATTTTGGAGCATAGTATAATCGTATTACCCGCACTTACCTCTAAAATAAGACCAGGAAGTCCCCAATATTCTCCAGGGCCATGGCTTACAGGAATTTGAAGTGTATACCAAGCTTCTACCTCAGTTGTTTTGATTTCTAAATCTTTAATTTCAACAGCAATTGAATCAGTTTTAACCTCCGTGTTTGTTTCTCTTAAATCGCCCCAAGAAAAATTGTACCACTCCAATTCATCAGTAGGTATGGAAGCCGTTGCTTTAAAACACATATATTGTCCTATTGATTTAGATTCAGTCCCCATTTTCCATTGAATAGCTGCTAACTTATCTTTCACTAAAAATTTCTTGCCATAAAATTCTTGAGTTTGAACTAGGGTCTTTTGTTTTACATTCTTGTATTGTTCACCTCTTGAAAAATTATCACCCCAAGAATCTGTGGCTCCAGAAATCGCATCTATTTTCTCGTCTTCGTTGAACACAGACTTCTCTTTGTTGAAATTTAAAATATAAGTTTTTTGCAATCTATTCTTTAAACGACTTTGGATTTGTTTTTTTGAGCTTCGCTCATTCTAGCTCCAAAACTTCCAAGCTCCATTTTAGCTTTAGAAAAATAAATCGCTTGCCCTTGAAATTCTTGAGCATTTAAGTTAAGCGAAAATGATAATAATGCGATGAATACTAGAGAACTAAATTCTAAGAGAATTGATTTCATGATACGTTTTTTAAAAAAATGTTAAACGAAAGTAAAAAATAATATAAAACGCATCACCTTATTTTGTAAAAAGATTAACAAGCTAAAGATCAGGTTTTGTGCTGACGACTTTTTAGTTTGATAAAGCTTCTGTATATTTTAGAATATTAAAATATTAAAATATTAAAGATGAAAATAAAAATGCTAGGCCTTTCAGTTATTTTTATACTTCTGTCTTGTAAAAGTGTGCAGGAAAGGGATAATAAGATGGATGAAAAAGCTAATTCTGATGCTATCACAGAAGTTGCAAGCTTTAAAGGCCAACAAGTCACTGGGGTCACTGCAACTGGTAAAGGACGCCTTTTTGTGAATTTTCCAAGATGGAGAAAAGGGGTCGACAGTTCAGTAGTGGAAATAATTCCTAATTCTGACCCTGAAGGCTATCCTAATGAATCTTGGAATTCTTGGGAAATTGATAAGCCTATTGCAGAAAACAAATTTATTGGAGTACAATCTGTATTGGCTTTTGAGGATAATCTATATGTCTTAGATACCAGAAGTCAATTGTTTCAGAACGTAATGGATGCTCCACGTATTTTCGTTTTCGATTTAGCCACAGATACTTTGTCTAAAACTTATGTATTAGAAGAGGCTAGCTATTATAAAGATTCTTATATCAACGATCTTAGAGTAGATAAAAAGAATAATAGAATCTACCTAACAGATTCTGGGCATCCTGGATTGGTCATTGTAGATATTGATTCTGAAAAAACCAAAAGGGTCCTAAACGAACACACCTCTACCACCGCAGAACAATCCTATTTAACTTTTGGTGAAAAAAAATGGGAGAACACCATTCATTCTGATGGTATTGCACTAGATATTAAAAATGAACGCCTATTTTACCATGCCCTCACTGGGTATAACTTGTATTCTATAAGTACGGATGCGTTAAAAGTCGAAGACGGCGAACCAATTGAAGATCAGGTCACCTTTGAAACTAAAACAGCCGCCCCCGATGGGATGATTTTCGATGGCGAAGGAAATCTGTATTTTGCAGATTTAGAACACCACAAAATTCAATATAGAACACCAGAAGGTAACATCTATACCCTTGCAGAAGGGGAACAGATCCGTTGGGCAGATACTTTTAGTATTTATGAAGGCTATCTTTATTTCACAAATTCCAGAATTCACGAAGTGGGTGCTGATATCTCACCGATGACCTTTAGCCTTCAAAAAATAAAACTTCCTTCTTCACAAGAAGCTCATTAAATAAAAAATGAATGTGTTATATCATAAAATAATTGAAAAAATTATGATTCAACATAACCTATCTACATATAATGTGTCTTCTTAATGAACCAAATAGGTATGAAAATTAAATTTTATGCTCATGTAGCAACGATGATAGTTGTGTCACTCAAACTACATTAGAAGGAGATTGGAATCTCGTCCAGATGTCGAGAATGGTTCCAGATTCAGAAACAAGAGTCTAGGATCTGGAATGGCAAGGATCCTATCGTTTTTTTTGAAGATAGCAACTTTATAAAAACCAGAGAAGTTTAGAACTTACCTACGGAGAAGAAAGATAGATCATAGGCTCTTGCTAATCTGATTTAAAAGAAAATCTGTTTTTTAGCTCTAATGATGTCTTATCAAGTACGTGGAACCAATGTGATGGTCCAAGTCTAGATAATGAGAAAATCTAACACTGACTGACTCAAATTTACCTCATAGAATTTACTGGAATTTATACGTGATGATTGTCCATAAAAAAACCGCCTCCACTCTGGAGACGATTTTAAAGGCTAAAATTCAAAATAACTATGCTCTTTTTATTAGTATAGGAAATTCAAGGCAGTCACATCGTTAGAATTAAACTCTCCATCTTCGTTATTGCTAAAGCAGGCTAACATGATAGACGTTGGATCAAACCCTTGTGGAGTTCCCGGAATATAGTTTGCACCTACACCAGCGGTTCCTTCATTGGTATTTTGTCCACAACTCTGGCGACTAAAGAAATCGGTGTGTCTAAAGCCTACAGAATGTCCAATTTCATGAGTCATCACGTGCTCAATGACGTTGGTATTGTAGTTACTCAACCCATAAATCTGAACAAATTTATTGGGATTTCCATTACTAGGAAAGCCTGCTGACCCTCCAGCACCACTAGGGTTATTCACGGTATTGTTATAGACTACCATATCTTTATTTTGAAAATCGGTTCCAAAAGTAAGATTGAAATTGATATTCAAATTCAGTCGATTGTAATTATTGATAGCCCACTGCAAAGCCGTTCTTTCACTAGAAGTTAAGGCCTGACTTCCACCCGTATAACCAATTACAGTTATAGTTTGAGGACTTACTAAGGCGTTGGTGCTATATTGTTTATTACGGATATCCTCATAACCCTGGAAATCTAGTCCTCTAAGTTCCTCTAGGGACATCACGATATCGCCTTCAACTCGAATCACCTCGCGCTTCTCTCCTCCAGGAAGAACCATTTCTTCTCGTTGTGCTCCTAATGCACTCAAATGGTTTTTGGAAATAAGATCTAATGTAGGTTGATCTAAATTGGTGGGAATCTCTGATGTATTGACTCCTAAAATAATTCTTTCAGAATTATCAATTTGGTTGGTATCCAAAATCTCTTCGCTTGTAACTTTGTCAGCTTCACATGATCCCAAAAGCAATCCGAAAACGGCTGGGACAATAAATAATCTTTGTAATTTCATAAATTTAAAGTTTAATTAAGTTAAGAATAATTGCGCAATTATTCATTTATATTGCCTTAAAACACTTTTTAATGTTGTTATAAATTAATTAAAAGTGAAATTTATAGTTTTATTTAACATATCTCTATTAATTAGAGTCACAATTTATTTCTTGAAATTAATATATTTATATGAATTATCTAAATCATCTATGAAACTCATCCTTCCGACTTTATGTCTTATTTTCTGCACTTTTACTCCTACTGAGACTTATTCACAAATTACAGCCTCATTTTACACCAATAGTGTGGCCTCAAAATTTGCCGCCGGTTATAATATCAATGAGAGGTTTTGGACAGATCTCAGAATTTATTCAGGTACTTCTATTGGTAATATCACCCCTGAGATTGTGATCAATCATAATTTTGTGACTAAGACAAGTTATGATGTTTACTTGGGTGCTGGTGCCCTTTTAAATAACATCAATGGCGTTATTATTCCAATGGGTATTGGCATTAAACCTTTTGAAAGCCTAAGAGACCTATCTTTTAATATCGAGTTTAATCCCATTTATGAATTTGATCTCAATGACTTATTTGTGAGGGGATTTTTAGGAATACGTTATAAACTAAACTAATTTTAGTCTGAAAATATCTGCAGACTACCTTAACAAGTATAAAATCAAATCAATAGCTTTATTTAATTCTATAATTCAACAGAAAACTTAGACACAAATTTTTACATTAACTTCCTCACTAATAACATTTAAAAACTTGTTTAAATTTAAAATACATTATGATTAACCCACTATTCTAAAACACCTATTAATTCAAGCTAAGACAACATTTATAAACCCTTACCCTTATGGCATTTTTAAAAGTAAAACATGTATTGATCCTGCTCCTCATTGCAGGATATTCCTGTGAGAAAGCTCCAGAAAAAGAAAAAACTGCAAGCGAGGACCTTAACGCTTGGTTTGAAGAAAAATACGAAGAGTCTCTTCAAAAAAGCCCGTTAAAGCTGACGTCTCTTGGGATAAAGGATAAATATGATCAAATTGATGATTTAAGTCTTGATGCTCAAATTGAAAATGCAACGTGGATGCAGGAGAGTGTTGACGAACTCAAAAAAATTTTCGAATATGAATCTCTCAATAATCAGGACCAAATGTCCTATGATATATGGCTTTACCAAAATGAGCTTCTTCAAGAAGGCCTAGAGTATCAAGATGTAGGGTATGTCTTCGACCAAATGACTGGAATACATACGCAACTTCCCAGTATGCTTATCAACTTACATAAAGTAGATAGCTTAGAAGATATGCAAGCTTATGTTAATAGAATTCAAGGAACGGCAAGAGCAATCGATCAACTGGTCGATAGAGCAAAATCTCAAGCTTCCAAAGATATACTTCCGCCTAGATTTGCTCTAGAAACTGTCTTAAAGCAGAGCAAAGCTATTGTTACAGGGCAGCCTTTTCAAGACTCAGAAGTTAACTCAGCCTTATATGGGGATATGCTGAGAAAAACCGACAGCCTTTTAGCTCAAAATAAAATAGATGATCAACAAGCTGAGAAGTTAAAAACAGCTTCAAAAGAAATGCTGCTTAAGGTATTTCAACCTGCATATAACAGTCTCATCGCTTGGACAGAAAGCGAAATCCCAAATGCTTTAGAAACCCCTACTGGAGTAAGTCGACATTCAAATGGAAAAGCCTTTTATGACTATACACTTAAAACATCTACCACAACCTCACTTACGGCAGATGAAATCCATAACATCGGCCTAGAGGAAGTAGAGAGAATCCAAAAGGAAATGCTAAACATCAAAAACGAAGTTGGTTTTGAAGGTGACTTGCAAGAGTTCTTTAAGTTTGTAAATGAGGATGAGCAGTTTTATTTTCCAAACACCGACGAAGGTCGTCAAGCCTATCTTGATGAAGCAAAACAATATATCGATGAGCTCACCAAAAAACTACCAGACTATTTTGGTATCTTACCAAAAGCTAGTTTACAAGTAAAACGCGTAGAAGCCTTTAGAGAGCAAGATGGTGCCCCACAACATTACAACGCGGGAACTCCGGACGGGTCCAGACCTGGTACTTACTATGTTCACCTTTCGGACATGACATCTATGCCTAAAACCACTATGGAAGGCGTAGCCTATCATGAAGGTAATCCTGGACACCATATGCAAATTTCTATTGCGCAAGAGCTAGAAACCGTTCCAACGTTTAGAACACAGCTAGGCTACAATGCTTACGTAGAAGGCTGGGCTTTATATTCTGAAAAACTTGCTAAAGAGATGGGAGGATATGAAAACCCGTATTACGATTTTGGACGACTAGTCAATGAAATTTGGAGAGCAATAAGGTTGGTAGTGGATACTGGCCTGCATTCCAAAGGTTGGAAAGAAGCCGAGGCCATTCAATATTTTAAAGATAATTCCTCCATCTCAGAAAATGCTATAATAGCAGAAGTCCAGCGTTATATGGTCATGCCGGGGCAAGCTACAGGTTATAAAGTCGGAATGTTAAAAATTCAAGAGTTAAGACAACGTGCAGAAACTCAACTTGGCGATCAATTCGACATCCGCAATTTTCATGATATCATCTTAGGAAGTGGGGCTTTACCCTTAGACCTTTTAGAACGACAAGTGGACTCTTGGATCGAAGTGACTAAACAAGAGTCATAGCTAAGGTAAAGATTCTCTCAATACTTAAATTTTAGAATAGATATAAATTATAGTCAGCAGTAAACTTTTGGTTTATTGAGATCTTAAGTTTAAAGCATAATGGAAAACTCAGCCCTATTTATTGTTTAAGGGTCAATCTCAAAAGCTTTAAATTGGTATTAACTGCCTTTTGAGGATGAGTTTATAGTAAACCTATAAATATCAAAAATTGATAATCTGGAAAATTATAGAAATAAATGACAGGATGTTGAATTGAATAATAGTGGTTCTCATATTATGGTATACGAAGCCTCTCAAAACACATCTATTACAGATAAGACCAACATCCAGATGGATAATCGGTACGGAAAAGTTGAAAGCACTATTCGATAAACTATTTTAAAGTGTAATAATTTATACTAATTACAAAAGAAACAGTTGTGGATCTAATAACGGCTGGGTTTTCGATCAATTTGGTATTCATTGAATGCTAAATTCTTAATATCTAAAACATTTTTAAAACAAACAAAGCGATTCCAATTTTAAGAAAAGTATCCTTCTGGATAAGCCTAAATGGATCAAACAGTCAGATTAATTTCAGAATCTTAAATTATTGATAGTCTATTATTTATTAGACCTTGGGACTTCAGAAGCTTTGGGACTAAGCAATCACTTAAATTTTGAAACCACTTTTTTATACTTCAGTCGTTGCTTTTCGCTTCAATTTAATGACGGTCACTTCTGGCCATATACCAACTCTACCTGGGTAGGCCAAGAAGCCAAACCCCCGATTGACGTTAATGAATCGCTTGGCATTTTCATATATTCCAGCCCATTGCTCATACCGATATTGAACAGGACTCCACTTGAACCAACCCGGGATTTCAATCCCAAATTGCATTCCATGGGTATGGCCACTTAATGTAAGTTGAACGTCTTTCTCATGGTGTTGAATGACTTGATCCCAATGGGAAGGATCATGGCTCATCAAAATCTTAAAATCAGAAGCTTCTATCCCATCAGCCGCTTTTTCAAAATCCCCTGCTTTTTTAAAACCTCCTTTCCCCCAATTTTCGACACCAATAAGGTGTAATTTACTATCCCCTCTTACCAGCTCTCTACGCTCATTTCTTAGTAAATCCCAGCCCAAATCAGAATGGACGTTTACAAGATCTTCAAAATTTTGTTGCTTTTCAGTTTGGCTTTCGAAATTATAATAATCGCCATAATCGTGGTTTCCCAATATAGAAAAGACACCATCTTTTGCTTTCAATTGACTAAAAAGAGGGGTCCAAGGCGTCATTTCATCAGCTAAATTATTAACGAGATCGCCAGTAAATAAAATCACATCAGACTCTTGTTCATTGACTAGGTTAATCGCATATTCAATTTTTTCCGTATTATCAAAACTTCCGCTATGGATATCACTCAGTTGGGTAATCGTATAGCCATCAAAAGCTTTGGGAAGATTATCAAATTCCAATTCGTAGGACAACACCTTAAAATTATACTTCCCCTTATACATCCCATACAAAAGTGAAAGGAAAGGGATAGCTCCAAGTCCAAGAGCAATAGTACTTATGAATTTTCGTCGAGAGGGTAGATTTTCTGTAGATGTGGTGAATAATTTACGATAAGCATAAACCAATAAACGGACGCTGTCTTCACCAAACATCCAGACCACCACACTCAACTTCAATAAAACTAAACTTAAGAAAATACCAGCAATATAAGCTCGAAAACCAGTAAGCGAGACATTTGGACTTGACTCATAGAAAGAATAAATCAACAGTCCTAGCACAACCGCGGTAATACCTACATAAACCCCAAGACTCCACCAAAATTTAAATAGGGTTTTAAAGGCTTGAAAGGCATAAACCTCAATAGCAATAAGGATAATAATTGGAACAATCCAGCGCATCTTTTTTTTGCAAATATAGTTTTAGCGGTTCTTCTAGTCTGCTATTTAAACAAAGTTTTAGAGGCGTTTATTCTGAATTAAATCCAGTAAGGTTGACTATTTAGAAGATCCATATTACATTCTCTTGAACTAATGCAGATGTCGGGTACCGTGTTCGACTGAAGGATTTTTTGAAACTTTAAAGCTTGATGATAATAGCGTATTAAGAATGTCAGTTCGAGTGGTTTCAATATGTTTTTGGTTGAAAAATCCGTTGAAATTGTATCGAGAACGCTTTAGATAACTGTAAACATCTCGATACATTAATGCTAAAAAGCGTCTAATTATTGTCATTTCGAGTTTTTTTCTTGACTGAATAGGAAAGAAAAAAGTATCGAGAAACAACTTTGAATGTAAATTCAAAAGCCTTCAACAAACAACTTAATATCAACTTTTTTATAGGTTTAAAAACGTGACGATAAATACTGATCAAAAATGTCAGTTCGAGTGGTTTCAATGAATTTTTGATTAGGAAAATTATTGAAATTGTATCGAGAACGCCTCAGATAACTACAAACATCTCGATACATCCCGACAAAAACGTCGGAATACTCGATGAGACAAAACAACTTAATATCAGCCTTTTTATAGGTTTAAAACGTAACGAAAATAGCATATTAGAAATGTCAGTTCGATCGGTTTCAATGAATTTTTGGTTGGAAAATTCATTGAAATTGTATCGAGGACGCTTCAGATAAAAAAGAATACCTCGATACATCCCGACAAAACGTCGGAATACTCGATGAGACAAATCAACTTAATATCAACTTTTTTATAGGTTTAAAAACGTGACTATAATAGCATATTAGAAATGTCAGTTCGAGTTTTTTTTCTTGACTGAATAGGAAAGAAAAAAAACTAGAGAAACGGCTTTAAATAAAGTTCAAAAGCTTAAAATAAAAAGCAAGTATGGCTCAATCTTTATGTCAATTTAAGTTTTCAAGATATGCGTAACCGCCCCAGATTTTTTAAACGCTTTTCAGAAAAAGTATTATAAAGCTAATGCTTCTATTTGCCTTTTTAATGTAAGGCTCTAGTTTAATACAGCTATTATATGTATATTTAGATTATGAACATAGATAATTTAAAAGAGGAAATACTATTATTATCCACTCTAGATCGTGATAATCTGTTAAAGGATATTACAGATTCA
>Ga0306865_1000570_pt1 | contig 13210 bp, 6 predicted proteins | sample AntRauTorckE5431_FD_190441 | JGI IMG/M metagenome (GOLD analysis project Ga0306865, IMG submission 190441) | Saline lake microbial communities from Rauer Islands, Antarctica - Metagenome Torckler E5 #431 (v2) (version 2) | ecosystem: Environmental > Aquatic > Non-marine Saline and Alkaline >... | reverse complement strand
AACCACAAAGTCGTATTCAATAGATTATTAGTACGTTATCTTTGTTTACTTTGTTTACTTTGTGCCTTTGGGGTTCAAATTTTTATTTTGTATAGTAGTGTGAGTTTTGCTATAAAATTATCCTGTAAATCCTGTCAAAAAACGTTTACGAAGCAGACATAAAATAGAACTCTGTCAATTCAACTTTTCATAGAAAAACGCTCAATCAACGCATGATCGTCTTTATATAATTTTTAAAGCTTGAATAAAAATAAAGATAAAAAAATATGAATATTATAAATATCGAAACGCCTTGGCTTCAAATTATCAATCAAATTTTTGATATGGAAAAGAAATTAGATAAATTGGACAACGGGCGAACTCTGGAGCGAAATATTCGCCGTATCAAATCGCAATTGGCAGAAATGAATTTGGAGTATTTGAACCCAATCGGGGAACGCTATAACGAAACTCGAACTGATGTGACGGCAACGATTTCGGGCAGCTCATCACGAAATTTAGTGATTACGGAAGTGATAAAACCGATCATCGTGCAGCGAGTCGGGAATGTGCAGCAAATTGTGCAAATTGGTGTAGTGATTGTCGAAAGTGTTTGATTAGCGACTCCGTTTACCCCGATTTTTTCGGGGCAGATTTCGCTGATTTTTTTGTAATTTTGAAGGCGATTTGTACTATAATGAAATGAGAAGAGATAAAAGTCATATTATGGAAGAACAAAATATTAAAGTAGTTGAACTGTTTGCAGGTGTAGGTGGATTTAGATTAGGTTTGGAAGGATGGCAACAAAAAACTGCTTCTTCGAGATATACAGAAAGTTTTGAAAGTCCTTATAAAGTTATTTGGAGTAATCAATGGGAACCTCAAACCAAAACACAATACGCTTCAATGGTTTATGAAAACCGCTGGGGAAAAGGAAATCATAGTAATCAAGATATTGCAGCCGTTGATGTTAATGAGATTCCTGATCATGATTTATTGGTTGGTGGTTTTCCATGTCAAGATTACTCTGTTGCAACAACTTCAAAAAATGCGAAAGGATTAATTGGTAAAAAAGGGGTGCTTTGGTGGTCGATTCATAAAATTTTAGATGAAAAAATTAATAAACCAAAATATCTTTTTTTAGAGAATGTTGATAGATTATTAATTTCCCCTTCTAAACAACGAGGTAGAGATTTCGCAATAATTTTGAAAAGTCTAAATGATTTAGGATATATCGCAGAATGGCGTGTTATCAATGCTGCTGAATATGGAATGCCACAACGTCGTCGTAGAATTTTCATTTTAGCGTACCATAAAACATCACCACTTTATCAATCTATAAAAGAAATAAAGGGACAAAAATGGATTCTCTCAGAAGGAACTTTAGCAAATGCTTTCCCATCTTCTACGGAAAGTGGTTCTGATCTTTCAAATCAATTTGAATTAAAGGAAGATATTGTAGAAATATCTAATAATTTCAATAAAGAATGTAAGAAAGGTATATTTCATAATACTGGTATTATTATTAATGGAAATGTAACTACGATTAAAACAGTTCCTGTTTATAATGAAGAATATACGTTACTTAAAGATGTCGTTTATAAGGGAAATATTCCAAAGGAGTTTTATATCAACGGTGACTTAGAACGGTGGGAATACTTAAAAGGCTCAAAGAAAGAAATTAGAAAAAGTAGTCAAGGTTTTGAATATAATTATAGTGAGGGAAAAATGTCTTTTCCCGATGCTTTAGATAAGGCTTCTCGTACAATTATTACTGGCGAAGGAGGTAAAGCTGCATCAAGATTTAAGCACGTTATTAAAACAAATGACGGATTAAGAAGATTAACACCTATTGAATTAGAACGCTTAAATATGTTTCCTGACAATCATACAAAATTAGAAGGAATAACGGATTCTAAACGTGCATTTTTTATGGGAAATGCTTTGGTTGTTGGTGCAATTGAAAAAATTGGAATCGCTTTAAAAGAACAAATCGCTCATGAACTTACCTTACAATATTAATGATAAGCAATCTATTATTCAATATGCTAAAAAACTGACTAACAATACTTTACGAGATATTTGTCATCAAGAAATCGAAGAGCATAATTATTCGGGAAAAGGAAATTTTGGACAAGTTTTAGAAAAATTTTATTTTAAATATAATCCAAATTCTGATGCAGAAGCTGACTTTCCCGAAGTCGGTTTGGAGTTGAAATCCTCCCCTTTAAAACAATTAAAAAATAAAGATTTTCGTGCAAAAGAACGCTTGGTTTTAAATATTATCAACTACTTAGAAATCGTAAATCAAGAATTCGAGGATAGTTCATTTTGGAAGAAAAATGCAAATCTGTTACTTGTTTTTTATTTACATAATGGCGATAGCGAAATCATAGATTATATCATCAGATTAGTTGATGAATGGGATTTTCCAACTACTGATTTAGAAATTATTAAGCAAGATTGGGCGAAAATTAAACAGAAAGTAGTTGACGGAAAAGCACATGAATTATCAGAAGGCGATACGCTCTATTTAGGTGCTTGTACGAAAGGAGGAAAAGGCGGAAATCCAAGAAAACAACCTAATAATGAAGTATATGCAAAACAGCGAGCATATTCTTTAAAAACTGGTTACGTCAATCATATTATCGCAACATTCGCTGGTGGAAATAAAAAAAATTATGGTAAAATCATTCCATCTTTAGAAGTTGTCCAAAAAGCGAGTTTAGAAGAAATTATCATTTCTAAGTTTAAAAATTATTATGGTAAAACTACCGATGAAATCATTGATAATTTGAATTTAAAAATAAATATGAGTGCGAAAAGTGCAAGAGCAAGCTTAACAAAACTCATATTTGGAATTGAAATGAAATCGAAAATCGAAGAATTTGAAAAAGCAGGTATTGTAATTAAAACAGTATTGCTAAAAGAGAATGATTTACCTAAAGAAAATATATCTTTTCCTGCCTTTAAATTTAAAGCGTTATTAAAGGAAAATTGGGAACAGTCTGATTTTAAAGCTATTTTGGAAACAAAGTACCTATTTGTATTTTATCAGAACATCGGTGACCGAACAGAACTTAAAAAAGTGAAGTTTTGGAATATGTCTTATAGTGATATAGAAGAGTGTAAACCAGTTTGGGATAAAATGCAAAAACTCATTGGTAATGGTGAAATTATCAAGGAAATTAAACTAAATAAAAAAGGCAAGGCAGTAAGAATTACACATTTTCCAAAACAGACCGAGCATAGAATTTCACATATTCGACCTCATGCTCGAAATAGTAATGATGTACATCCGTTACCAATTTTTGATAAAAAGATAGGTGCTGAAGCATATATGAAACATTGCTTTTGGTTAAATAATACTTACGTCCGTGATGAAATTTATATAAAATAATTTTTGAATAAAACCATAATTTTCAAACATCCGTCGGTTTCCGTAAACCGTCTGCCGTCCACCATAAAAAAAATATGATAAACTTCGGAATAGATTTAGGAACGACGAATTCTGCGATTGCCAAATTTGAAAATGGCAAGGTAGAGATATTTCGCAACCCGTTGAATTTGAAACAAACTTTGCCGTCTGTCGTGGCTTTTCGCAAAAATCGCATCATGGTTGGCGATAAGGCGCGGGAATATATGCAGCGAGACCCGAATAATGTAGTCGGTGCGTTCAAGCGAAAAATGGGAACTTCGGAATCGTACAAAATTGCCTCGTTGGAGGAAAATAAAACGCCCATTCAGTTGTCGGCAGAGGTATTGAAAGAGTTGAAAAATTTTGTCCATACTGGCGAAAATATCGAAGCGGCGGTGATTACGATTCCTGCTTCTTTTGATACAATTCAATCGAATGCGACCAAAAAAGCTGGTTTTGAAGCTGGTTTTCAGCAGGTCGTTTTGTTGCAAGAGCCGATTGCGGCAAGTTTGGCTTACGCCAATAAAGAGGAAGAAGCGTTTGAGGAAGGGCGTTGGTTAGTCTATGATTTGGGTGGCGGAACGTTTGACGTGGCGTTGGTTCAAATTGCTGACGGCGAAATGAAAGTCATTGATAATGAGGGCGATAACTTTTTGGGCGGTGCGGATTTTGATAAATTAATTGTCGAAGAATTGGTGATTCCGTATTTAAAAACGGTCGGGACTTTTGATAATTTGGAGCAGGAAATGAAAAGTGCTTCGGGCAAATACAATAAATTGTACCACGTTTTGATGCACAAAGCGGAAGAGGCAAAAATTCAATTAACGAATACGGAATTCGCAGAAATTGAGTTTGAAACGGAGGACGATAAAGGCGATTTTGTGGACGGTTATTTGGAAATTACTCGACATGATTTTGAAAAAATTATCAAACCTTATATTCAAAATTCGATTGAAAAAGTGCGGTCAATTTTGGATAGAAATAGTTTGACGGCTCAAAATATCAAGTTTGTTTTGATGGTTGGCGGCTCGACTTATATTCCGTTTGTGCGCAAACAAGTCGGTGCGGCTTTTGGCGTTGCGGTGAATTGCAATATTGATCCTACGACAGCGGTTGCAATTGGTGCAGCTTTTTATGCAGGAACTCGACTAAAGCAAACAACTGATAATCAAGCATTAAGCAACGTTGACTTAAAGTCAAACTTGAATATAAAGGTTGCTTATCAAAAGACGTCGCAAGAGGAAGAAGAATTTTTTACGGCTTTGATTGAGGGCGATTTGTCGGGTTTGTCGTATCGGATTATTCGCAAAGATGGCGGTTATGATTCTGGTGTAAAACCGTTGAAAAGTCGGATTATGGAACAGTTGCTTTTGGCAGCAAATACGCATAACTTTTTTGAGTTTAAAGTGACGGATTCTAAAGGCGATTCTGTGCCGATAAATGTGGCGATGATTGGCATTACGCAAGGAAAATACAACGTTGTCGGGCAGCCGTTGCCGAACGATATTTGTTTGGAAATTGATGATTTTGAAAGTGGTCAAACGATTTTGGAAGTCATTTTTGAAAAGAATTCGATTCTGCCGACTAAGCGAACATTCGTCAAGGAAATTACCAAAACGATTCGTAAAGGAAGTGAGGATATGATTACGATAAATATTGTGGAGGGCCCTGGTTTTGCGATGCCTTCGGCGAATCAAACAATCGGCTTTATCAGTGTTTTGGGCAAGGATTTGACGCGAGATTTGGTGAAAGGTTCGGATGTGGAAATTACGTTGGAAATGTCGGAGTCACGGGATTTGCGGATTAATGTTTACTTGATGCTGACCGATCAGGAATACGATAATGTGTTCACACCTTCGGAGCGACAAGTGAACGTGAGTCGGCTGAGTGAGGAGTTGACGATTTTGTATAAAAAGGCGAGTGAAGAGTTGCAAGAAGCGGAAAATAACGAGAATTATCAAGCTGCCGCAGGTTTGAAACAGGCTCGAATTGACGTTCGGAAACTATTGACAAAAGCGAAAAAACTGACGGAAGATGATGTGACAGACAAGAAATTTCAAATTGATGCGAAAAAACGAGAACTCGCCCAACAAGTTGATAATTTGACGAGAGATAAGCACATTATCCAAGTCAAAATGGAATATTCAAATGCCAAACATTTGTGTAAATCGACGATGGAATACAATGAACCGACTCCGCAAGAACAGCAAAGTTTTGACTATGTTATTTCACAAGAAAAAACAATTCTGTCATCGAATAGTCGATTGAAAATCAATGAGTTAATTGATAAATTATATCGTTTGCGGGGTAATATTTTGTGGCGAAGTGGTGATCATGTAAAGGGTTTATTTTATTATGTCGTGATGCGAAAAGACGAATATTCTAACGAAAAAATAGGCGAGCAATATATCAAATCTGGTGAGGAAGCCATCGAAAATGACAATATGGATAAGTTGCGGGTTTGTGTGAATACGCTGTTTAATTTGTTGCCAGACCAAGAAAAACCGAGTTTTGAAAGTGGGGGAACTGGGATTGGGTGATTAGTGAAAGTAAAAGTTAAAATAAAAATTAAAGTTAAAAAGGTGGTGGGCTTTGGGTTTGTTGCCTTTTTTTGATACTTATTAAATTCATTAAAAAAAATATTAAAATAAAAAATTAGACGTGTTTAGGAACTTTTAAACCTGACGTTTCTATCAAAATATCTAAATCAATATTTTTAAATTCGCTAATCGTTTTGCATTTGTTTCTTCTATTTGGTCAGAAATTTCAATTAATTGATTTTTTTTCTAAAAGCGTTAAATTATCTTGTTTTTAATCAATTCACAATCAGCTAATTTTGGTTTAAAATAAATTTAGTACGTTTATTTAAAAAGGTTCTCTGACAATTTCTGCAAAAGTTAGCAGGTGACTTTAAGTCACCTGCTAACTAACTCGCTATTTTCAGTACTTCCAAAGTGCTATTTATACATAAATTTACAAGATTTACAGAAATTGTCAAAGACCCTTTAAAATTAGGGTTATCAAATAATTAGCAAATTCCTGTTTGCGATTGTTCGGAAGCACGTCTTGATTTTACTATCATATTACGAATAATTTTAAACCGAGATTAGGTGGTGTAACCACTTTTTAAACTCGTTTTTAAATCCACAATAACATAAACCCAAAAATTTGCCGTACTTTTGCCCCTTATTTTTGAAGATTGAAAAAAACAGAAAATTCGTGTTAGATATAGTTGTAAAAACATTTTTGGGTGTAGAAGAAACTTTGGCAGCAGAGTTGACGGAGTTGGGAGCGACTGATGTTCAGGTTTTGAAACGTGCGGTGAGTTGTAAAGGCGATATGAAATTGGTGTATAAAATCAATTATATGGCTCGGACGGCTTTGCGGGTTTTGTTGCCGATTACGAAGTTCAAATCAAGGTCAGAGGAGAGTTTGTACCATAATATTAAGAAAATTGATTGGTCAGGATATATGGACGTTGAGGAAACTTTTGCGGTGACAAGTGCTGTGAATTCTAAGTTTTTTACGCATTCGCAATACGTGGCTTTGAAGACCAAAGATGCGATTGTTGATCAATTCCGAGAAAAGTTTTTTAAACGTCCGAACGTGAATACGGCAACGCCACATTTGGCGATTAACATCCATATTTATTTAGATGAGGTGACGGTTTCGTTGGATACGTCTGGCGATTCTTTGCATAAGCGAGGTTATAGAAAAGAGTCGTTCGTTGCGCCGATAAATGAAGCGTTGGCGGCGAGTTTGATTATGATGACGGATTGGCGAGGTGAAAAAACGTTTATTGATCCAATGTGTGGTTCGGGGACGATATTGGCGGAAGCCGCAATGATAGCAACGAATACGCCGCCGCAATTTCAGCGAGATTATTTTGCATTTAAGAAAGGAAAGGGTTTTGATGCAAAAATGTGGGCCGAAGTAGTGGCAGAAGCGGATGAAAAAATCACGGAGCCAACCTGTAATATTTGGGGTTTTGATAGTTCTTTTCAATCGATTCACATCGCAGAACGGAATTTGGAACACGCCAAAATGCGACAATACGTGCAGTTCAAACGCAAAGCTTTTGAGAAAAACGCTGCTCCTGATAATGACGGGGTTTTGGTCACGAATCCACCTTATGGCGAACGTATCGAAACGTCGGAAGATATTATTGAGTTTTACCAAATGATTGGGACGCAATTAAAACATCATTTCCACGGCTACACGGCTTGGATTATTAGTTCTAATTTTGAGGCGTTGAAATTGCTTGGTTTGAAACCTTCTCGCAAAATTGCCTTGTATAATGGTGCATTGCAATGTAAATTCCAACGGTATGATTTGTACGCAGGAAGTAAGAAAGCGAGTAAGAATGAGGATATGGTACAGTATTAATGAATAGAAATTGATATTTTGAAAAAGGCAGCAAACTTTGAGTTTGCTGCCTTTTTTTTGTCTTGTATTATTGCTTGGTGGATAAAGTAGGGCAAATCACTGAGGTTTCGGGATAAGTGGTACTGCCTTTGCCAAAACCGTGTCAAACCGTGTCGGTTTTTAAAACCGACACGGTTTCTTTAATTGTTTGGCATCTGCTAAATATCCTTTCAGAAAAGAGCGGCTATAGCTATGATGCAGTTATCCAAGCAGTCACTAACCACCTTAGAACAAGCCAAAGAATAAGTCCGATGGCTAAAGAAAAAGGTATAAGTATCTGACGATTGTTTGAATCAATATAAACGATTATAGAATTATGGTAGGATAAATTGATGTTTTGCCCATTAGTGAGCGGTACGATTTTTGGACGGGACGGTGTTGGTTCTCCGAACCTCAAAAAACAACTCAAATTTCCATTTTCTACAAACCCCGAGGTTTCGGGACAGGCAGGTTCGGTTCTCTGAACCTTTTTTGATTGTAATAAGGTTCAGAGAACCGAACCCGTTTGTAGAAAAGTAACGTTATTAATGATTTTGAGGTTCGGAGAACCGACACCGTTTATTTTTTATTATCACATCACGAAAAATTTTAAACTGAGAATAGCTGCTGTTAAACCAAAATTGTCATTAATTTATACTTTTCAGGAATTCTATATTGAAAAAGACATTTAGAGTATTGATAATTAGTTAATTGATTTTTTTATGTTTTCAAGTCTTTATTTGGAGGGATAAATGATAATTGTGACTATTTGAAATAGGTATTGCCATTTATTTTTTCAAAGTTTAGTAGCAAATAGAAAAGAATCTTTTATATTTGCTGTTTTCATAACACAAATCAGCTATTATCAGCTTGAAATTTTTTATATATGTTTTTCATAATCCGTTGTTGTTATTAAGAACTAGTCTTGTAGTTTTTTGAAATCATATTAGCAACAAGAGAAAAATGTTTGGCAATTTCAATGATATACTCTTCAAAATTAGCCGAACCTTGCTTAAAAATCGTTTTAGATTATTTTTTGCCAAAAAAGCCGATTCGCTTTACTTTTACTTTTTCATCAAAATTAAAAAAATATCAATTTCTCTTTCCAAAGTATTGATTACCACAAAGTTATTAATACGTATGCAATTATTTTTAAATCGAGAATAGCTGAACACAAATTTTTATGAAATATCAAGATGTATTGATAAAAGATATAAAAAAGTCATTTCCTAATATTTTATATAACAGATTAGTAGCACTTAAAATTGTAAAGTTACAGGAAGTCTTAGAATTAGATATTCAAAAATTTTCTTTAGAAAAAGGAATTGGAGAAAAAGTCGTTAGTCAGTTAATTGATTATCAAAAGGAAATAGAAGCTGATGGAATAGAGCTTTTTTTTAAAAAGGATATCCAAAGTCAAAAAATTATTAATATTGATGAGAAATACCTGCCAATTGAATTTGAATTCATAAAAAATCTAATTGAAGGAAAGCTGTTAAAAAAGTTTCAGCTCAATGATTTAAAAACAATAGCTCAGCTTTCTAATATGACTTTTAGTGATTTTGATAGTTTGAAGTCTATTGGTAAAAGTATGATTACACTATTACATGAGTTTAAAGAAGATTTTGAAGAAAATCCAATATCTTATCTATATGAGTATGATTTCAATAAATTTGGATTAGAATTACCAGAGAAGTATAGTGAAGAAGAAAGTGTAATTCAAAACTATATTCGATTTGTTGACGAATATTTAGAGATACTTTCGAAGAGTGGCAAGAAAAGAATTGCTGACTTAATTAGTTGTTATTACGGACTGAATGATTATAAGAATAGTAAAGGTAAATATTCACACGATGATGTGGCAGTGACCCTAGGTTTGACTGTATCAAGTGAGAGAGTTCGCCAATTAAGATATGAAATTATAAAAGATTTTAGAAGTTTATTCAATGGGAAATGTTCTGAATATGTTAACATAAGAATTAACTCTAAAATAATTTCACTCTTAAAATCAACAATCAACGATTTGTCAAATAACAAAAAAGTAACTTCGTGCTTATATTTTGACGATTTCTTTGAGAAAGAATTTAGTTATACAGAAAAAATTAGTAAAAATCCTCAGTTTAATATTCTACTTGACGCTTTCAATGTTGAAAAAGGAGGAAATGTTGAATCGACATTTACCGATTACGATATTTATATATTAGACCAAGACATTGATAAAAGTATGTTATTTTCATTCGGTAAAATTGTTTTTGATACTCTGAAAGAAGAAGTTTTACCAATATCTTTAAATGATTTAAGAATAAAAATACTAAAACCTTTAAAGAAAAGACCTAAGATTGATTATGTCTCTGTAGTGGTTCATGCCTTTCCAGAAATTGAAATTATTACTAATGATTTAGATGAAAAATATCAAATTAGATTTCAAGATTTACCATCTGCTGCCACAAAAGGAGAAAGAATATTATATGAAGCTCAAAAAAAGCTACATATAGACGAAATTACAAACCTTATAAATGAAAGATTATTTGATTTGGGTTTGAACGAAAGAGTCAATAGAGACGCTGTTTCTTTATTTAGGAAAAAAAAATATATTGAGAATGTTGGAAAGACAGGTCAGTATATTTTTACGACTTGGGAGAGCGATACATCAAACATTAAAGATGTCATAAGAGAAGTATTTTTAACTCATAAAAAGCCATTGCAGCCTAAAGATGTAGTAAAAGAGGTTATTAGAATACGTCCTGACTTACCTGAGAAATCAATTAGAACTGTTAATCATCAAGAAAATATAAAATTGCAAAATAGAAGTTATATTTTACCCGAATGGAAAAGCATGTATAAATCTGAACTATTCAAAAAAATTAAAAATAAAAAAAGTAATTACGACTATGTTAAAGATATTATTGAGTCTACAAAAGACGGACTCATTCCTAAAAAAGATTTAATAAATAAGTTAGTATCCGACTTTAGTTTTCTAAAACCTTCTGCTGCCGCCGCAGTTAATAATGGAAGGAAAGCAGGGTATATTAAAGAAGAAATAATTAACGGCATCAAAATAATCACCTCAATTAAGCAACAAAAAATTGCCACAATCAAAAAATCTGATTTAATACTAAATGACGTGATTAGTTATCTTAATAAATATGATGGACAATTTATTCTTTTATCGAACTTGAAAAAATATTTAGTAAATAACCACAATCATAATGGACAAAATGTTTATAAGCAAATAAGTAAAAATGACCATTTGTTTGAAAGTAAAGAAGAGGGACGCATTAAATACATACAACTGAAAGGTAATAAAATGTCGAATTATGGAGATATCTCTACTAACCTTGATGACTTTAGTAGAAGAATATTAAACGATATTTCTCACTTATTCATTAAAGGTCAGCCCAAGTATAGATATACACTATCCGATGCTTTGAAACTATTAATTCAATTATGTAAGTATAAAACGAAAGAAACTCACTTAGAAGGATTATACGAAGATATAGTTATAACTGTGCAAAAATTATACACTTCCAAAATCGACTATCACGAAAAGTTTAAATATGCCGATACATTAGCATTACGTTTAGAACCCTATTTAAAAAAAGTATTATTTTGTGTTGATAAAAAAAAATATTACGACTACAAATCACAAAAAGGTACAGGATTGGGGAAATTAATTGAATCTTTAGAAAAACTCGACTCTGAACCTCATAATATTTATGCTGTTCTACCGAAACCATATAAGTTTGGAGTACAAATAAAAAATGTGTATCTAAATAGAAACGGTGTAGCACATACATCAAAAAATAGAACAAATAAACAATGTGAACAGATACTTTCAGATACTTTAGTTGTATATTTATATGCAACACTTGAATACTATAACGAAATTTTAGAAGAAATAAATTAAATAAACAAAAGCACCAACTAAAAAAATCAAGTTGGTGCTTTTTAACAAAGAATAATTTCTGAAACCTGTACCGAGTTCTCGGCATAAAATACGAGCAAATCTAATCCAAAATCACCACTTTCCGATACAACAAAATAATCTCCGTATCAATCCGAAACCAATAAATTCCAGCTGGCAAACTTTGGACATCAATTAATACTTCATTCGAGCCGTCATATTGAATTGGTTGTAGTACTTCTCGACCTAGCTGATCAATCGCATCGACGGAATACCAAGTCAAATATTCTGGTACTCGAAGCGTGATGAAATACCGTCCAGGATTCGGATATAAGAACAAACCGCCTTCTAAACCAAAGGAAAAATCGTTGGACGTATTCGTTATGCCGCAGATGTTTTCGGATTGAACATTATAAATGCCATTATTAACTGGTCTGAAAAAAGAGCCAGTTGCATTGTTGATTGGTTCGCCGTTGAAAAACCATTGTGAAAGTGCATTATTATTGGAAAATAAGGTATCGTTTACTAAGGTAATTTGTGGTGTAAATAAGGGATTTTCAACGGTTACTGTCTGAAATAACGTATCACCTGTACCGCAGAAATTTGAGGCAGCAACGCCTAAATTATAAGTTCCAGCAGTTTGCCAAGTGACGATGCTGCTATTGCCCAAAGTCGAAAGGTTGCCACCGCTATTTAAGAGCCAATTATAATCAAAAGCAGGATTATTGGTCACCGAATATACGGCATCAGAATTACGACAAACTAAGGTGTCGCCCGAAATATCGCTGGTCAATGTCGGTGCGTTATCGGCTACCGTAATTTCAATTATTTTCGTTGGCGCAATGCCACATTGATTCCCAACGGTAACGCTTAAAGTCGTTGTTCCAATCGTATTAAAATCAATGGTAACTTGATTTGAATTTGGCGTTAAAGTGTTGCTATTATCAATTGTCCAATCATAATTCCAATTCGCAACACCCGAAAGTAGGTAATCTTCTGTTTCGCCATTACAAACTTGTGTTGCGCCAAAAATATCACCAGTCAACTGTGGCGGAATCAAAACCGTCACGGTTTTCGTAATTGGCGTTCCCTGTATTCCACAAATATTTACTGGTGTAACCGTGATGGTGTGTGTTCCTACGTTCGTCCAAAGTATCGAAATTGTACCGTTACCAAAAGGGGTAATGATGCCGCCGCTTCCTAAATTCCATAGATAGGTCACGCCCGTTTCCGTCGCAACGGTGTAAGTGCCTTGAACCGTACAAATTGAATCCAAACCTTGAATTGTGGTCGGTGTATTTGGTATGGTACGAACGGTAATTTGTTTGGTAATCGTATTGCCGTTGCCGCAAATATTGGAGGGAATTGCGGTAAGCGTATAAGTGCCAGGCGTAATCCAATTCACGTTTACCGAACTGTTTAAGACTTGAATTGTCCCTCCGCCAGAGATGTTCCAAGTGTAATTGATGGTATTAATTTGTGGCAACGAATAGGCTGAAAGTCCG
>Ga0306865_1000569_pt1 | contig 13224 bp, 7 predicted proteins | sample AntRauTorckE5431_FD_190441 | JGI IMG/M metagenome (GOLD analysis project Ga0306865, IMG submission 190441) | Saline lake microbial communities from Rauer Islands, Antarctica - Metagenome Torckler E5 #431 (v2) (version 2) | ecosystem: Environmental > Aquatic > Non-marine Saline and Alkaline >... | reverse complement strand
ATATTAACCGACTGGGCAAGTATTCATTCAAAAATGAGATAGAATTGGATACCAATGGGCTTAGGCCACTAAGGAAGGGCTAAGGGCAAACCGCCGTTTTCCGCAGATTTGGAGGAAGAACCTCAAAGTGGTGCGTAAGATCTAAATGATTCAGGAGGCATATTGACAAAAAATAGAACAATGAGCACGGAATTCACTGACCACCAAACGGATTCTTGATTTCAAAAATTATAAATTATTTTAGTCGGAAATAATTGAACCTTCAGCTTAAAATCTGCGCAAACAAATAAGACGCTTTTTAGGTAAACATTACGAAACCGACTAGTTTACCAAACGAACAGAATAATACCTCTAAGGACCTTTTGGCGTGAAAACATGTATTTTATAATTAAACCTATAAAATACTAACACAGAGCCTAAAAATGATAAAAATCGAGCGGCATTCCCCTATTTTACGAAAGATATTTTGTTATTTATGTTTTTGCCTATAGCTGTGCGAAAAAAATGCGGTTACCATGGCTGACTAACGTTATCCACAAATTACTATTAGTTTTAGTTAAAAACGAGTCAATTGATAAATTGTTAATTATAATCAATTGATATGATTGTTTTTTTATACTGTTTACTTGCTAAGTTACTAATTATAAGTTGATTATACCATATTTTGGCCCACTACTGTTACGAATTGCATGACTGAAAAGGCACTTACTGTTACGAATTGCATGACTCACTGTTACGAATTGCATGACTGAAAAAACTGCTACTGTTACAAATTGCATGACTTACTGTTACGAATTGCATGACTGAAAAAACTACTGTTACGAATTGCATGACTGGAAAATCATTCAAAATGTGGATAACTATAGAGGTCAAATATATCGTTTTAACTAGATTTTGGCGTCTAAAAGTGCATTCTGGACACTAGTCATTATACTTTGGTAATAGAAAAGTTACTTTTGCATAAGTGACCATTGCATAATTAACTAATTATAAGCTATTTATATATTATTTAGTAAGGGTATACTGTTACGTCTTCCTTAAGTTAGTAATAGTATGTAGATTTGGGTAGTTTTTAAAAAAGAACATGAATAGAAGCATCATCCAAATCAGTAATGTATTGAACCTGACCCGTCAGGAGTTTGATATGATAGAGAAACATATCTTCCTTAATACACTAATTTGCATAAAGGATAAACAAGGTTTTGACATCGAAAATATAAATGAAAAGGAAGTACTTGAAGTAACTTTCTCATCAGCTTTGTTAAAAGAAACCAATAAAGAACGTATTAAAAATGCCTTGGAAAAAATCACTTCCCGAAAAATCCATTTCGATAAATCCACCAAAAATAGAGAGTATTACGGCTACATTGTACCATTTTCATTTGCCAGTTATGAAAGTGTCACAGGTAATGCAAGCCGGATTACAATCCACCTGAACGGAGTATGCAAGAAGCTATTTCTTGAACTAGCTAATGGTTACACAAAAACCGACTTACGAGCCATTGTAAATCTGAAAAGTACTTACTCAATCCGGATGTACGAACTGATGAATCAACACCAACGCTCCGGTGAATGGATTGTATCCATAACAGATCTTCGAAATTACTTAGATATTGACAGCAAGTATAATAACTTTAGTCAATTCGAAACCAAAATTCTCAAATACTCACAAGATGAACTTCGTGAACATTGTAACCTTTTCTTTGAATGGGAGATATTAGCCAGAGAACGGCGTAAGGTAACGGTGTTAAAATTTTATATCAAGAGCATCGAGAAACAAGAGAAAGTAGAACTTCGAGAAGATATAAAAACAGTACAAGACTATATAAGCAAACTTTCTCCGGCTCAAATAGCTGAGAAGTTCCACATTATCTCCCAAAAATATACCCTTTCAGAAGAGCAGATAAACCATATCGTTTCGGATAAGAAACTATTCAATGAATTCATTCGAATTGACCTTATCATCGAAAGTATGATTGATAAAAAGAAACCGCCCGCTGATCGAACCCGGTATTTAGCCAAGTCTATTGGACTGGATAAAATCAAGATTAAAAGGGCTAAGAAGAAATCTAAAACTCTTTTTGACTGATGTCGATTATTTTAGACATTTTCGCTAAGTTTGTCTAAAATGAATAGATAATGCTTTCAAACGAATCCGTACGCGAGTTTTTCTCAGATAACTCTGCTCTTTCCCTTTCAATCATCGAAGTTGAGGCAGGACTACCAAAAAGCACCTTATCTAAGGTCATAAGAGGCGATCGTAACTTAAATGATAAACATTTAAAAGCTTTGCATCCAGTATTACGCAAGTACGGGCTCTATGAGACACTAAGCAAGAAAGACTCTGCTTCGGTTATAGCATTATTGAACCATAAAGGTGGATGCGGAAAAACCACTACAGCAATTAATCTTGGACGAGCGTTAGCCATTTTAGGTAAAAAGGTTTTGGTAATCGACATGGATTCCCAGGGCAATTTATCCCAGTCTTTAGGCATCGACAATCCAGAAAAGCAAGTAGTACATTCATTAACCAATAATGTGCCATTACCCACTGTAACTATAAAAGAGAACTTTGACCTATCTCCCAGTGATTTGGAACTAGCCTACGCAGATTTGGAATTAGTTCAGGCAGTTGGTGGTGTGAATCAGTTAAAGAATGCGATAAATCCGCTGAAGAGTAAGTACAACTACATCTTGATTGATTGCCCACCAGCACTTAATATTTTCACAAACTCTGCTCTTGTTGCGGCTACTTCATGCCTCGTGACGGTTCAACCCGAAAGTTCGGCTTTGAAAGGGTTAAATAACCTCTTTGAACGTATTTTTCAAGTGCGTGACCGCATTAACTACGAGTTAACAATAGAAGGTATTATTCTAACAATGGTTGACCGTCGTTTGAAAATTCACAAAGACATGATCGACTACGTGGCGAGTTCATTGAGTAATTTTAGAATATTCAAGTCTGAAATTAGGAATAACGTAGCAATTAAAGAGTCACAATTAGCTCAACAAGATATTTTTGAATACGCTGATAAATCAAACGGTGCCACAGATTATATGAGCCTCGCCGAAGAAATACTCCGCTTACGTGCTTAACAGAAGTTTATGAAAAAATACCAATCCGCGTTCAGTTCAGTAAAGCCGATTATAAAGGACCATAGTCTGATTAATCACGAAGCAATAAAGGAGCAGCTTACTATACTTGAAGAGTTGCGGGACTTAATTCCAGCATTGATAAATAATGAGAGAAAACAGCTTGAAGAAAACATCAAAACCAACGGGTGTAGAGAAGCTTTAATAGTATGGGAAACTGATAGTCAATCTATAGGACGAAAACCCGAAGGCGAACGTAAGTTTATATTAATAGATGGCCACAACCGCTACAGCATCTGTAAGGAGAATGATGTTGATTTTAAAATAAACTTACAGTCATTTTCGTCATTGTCAAAAGTTCGAGACTTTATGATAGATAACCAATTGGGTCGACGAAACCTCAACCCTGAGCAAATGGCCTATTTGCGGGGATTAAAATATTCAAAAAACAAAAATAAAAAGGGTAAATATGACCGTGAAAACCATAAGGGACAAAATGTCCCTTATGCCTCAACCGCCGAAGAACTTGCTAAAAAGTTTAACGTTAGTAGCAAAACAATTAAGCGTGATGCCGTATTTGCAGACGGCTTAGCAAAGCTTATACCAGCACTCAGAAATGATATTCTGTCCGGGAATATAAAAGTCAGTAAGAAAACTATTCAGGAAATTGCGAAGCAAGATGCACCATCAAACTCGGTTGAAGAAATTGAAGAGATAGGGGTACCAGCAAAACAGGAAATACCAGATGTATCGGTAGAGTTTACAGAACTGAAATCGCAATTATTCAACTTAGTGAGCAAACTTTCAGACACGAAAAGTGTGGATAAGACTTGTAATAAAATCATTGAAATTACTGCCAAAATAAAGCGACTTATAGCATAAGGGACATTTTGTCCCTTATGCTATAAGTCGCTATTTAATCGTGTGGTACTATTAAAATTTACTTTTTCTACCACTGAATGCACCAAACATTTGTACATCATTGAAAAGTATAAAATAACATAAGCCATGTCTTACAGACTTTTCACCCTTGTAGAGAACAGACAAAGTCGATCTGCACTGGCGTGTACACTACATTCAATGCATTGCACTTACAATAGGAACCGTCTTACAACTACTGTACAAATTCTACGTAGACATACAACCTACCATGAGTAATCAGAGTTTGTTCATAAGAACTCCAGTCAGTCTGACCGAGTCGCCGGACGGCCTCTCAAAGACAATCTATACGGAGTATTTCGATCGCAGCGGCAACACGCAGGCTCAATATGATGGTTGAATTACCTTTTAACGGTTATTTTTTTATGAACGAGCCCTGCATTATTTGTACAGCCTTGCTACCTATCTTAAATTAGTGGATTAAGTATTTACCCTTCCTTATTGAAAATAGACACGAGTTATCGAATCCATGAGCCAACCCATACCCCGTAAGCCCAAACTCCCCGACTTACAAAAACTGCTACGAAGTTTACCCAAAGTCACGCTTGACCCAAATCACCACGAAGTCAGTCCAATACCAAATGCGGTAAAAATTTCCTTTATTGATGCTAAATACATGGGGCTTTTTGAGCCATTTGCCGAACTTAACGCTCGGACACTCAAGCTCGTAAACTACAACAAAGCCGCCATTAACCTGACGTTCTTTGAAAAACACAAATACAAAGTCAATAAAGAGCCCGAACCTGAAGATATTGCCAATCAGTTAGAGAAAAAACTCGAAGAATTAAAAAGTAATTACGGCCAGATAGAGTTATTTGCCGACGCTTACACCATAACCACTAGAAATCAGCAACAGCAGCAGATTATGGAGATTCAACAGGTACTCAGCGAGTTTCACAATTACCGGTTTGCCGTATCAAACTATTTCAGAAATTATACCTATTGGTACGTAACATGGCGTTGGGAAAATCCCGATAGTACGCTCGGTCACGGGAACGACCACCTCCTGAAAAATGAAACTGACTACGACAATAATGCCACTATTTTGAAGCAAAATGTAATTTTTGTAGACATGAAACGCATCTCAGATCATACACCATACCAGTCAAAGAAGGTAGAAAAGTTCTTGAGTAGTTTCGGGAAGCGAATCGAAATCGGAACGATTGATGTATTTGTGGGGGCAAAAAATAGTCCTGATTTTGAATGATGACAAAAGTAAGGCCGTAATGAGTATTCCCTAGAATCCCGCATGACTAGACTCTAATAATTATTGGATTTATGATACCAATAATGGCGGTGTAGCAGATATAATGCTTTAAAATAAACAACCCAGACAATTCATATCTTTGTGATAACCAGACTGTGTATATCTGTTGTCCAAATTGTCATGATGAAAATATCGTGGAACGCCGCTCGAAAAAGAATGGCCACACTTATCATGGTAAACAAAACCATCGTTGTAGTTGCTGTAGTCGTCAATTTGTTCTGGGTAATGCCCATATCAAGCCTGAAGGTCTGAGGTTATTAGTCAATAATGCGTTGAAGGAGCGGGTGTTGCTTCGTGGTACCTGCCGGATTTCTTTAGCAGACAAAAAGAAAAGCATATCAGATGATATGCTTTCTCAAAATTTTGAGTGAACCTAAAAAAACTTTTGCATATTAGACGGGAATAGGTTTTACCCAATTCAGAGCAGAATAATTCAAGTCCTAATTTGTCTTAATTATTTTATTGTAAAATACTTTGTTGCCAATACTCACCTTCGCGAAATACATCGAAGCTGAATAGTTTGAAATATCTATCATTGTGGCATTAAACCCGCTGTGTGTAGCCTCAGATTTTTCGTGTAGCACAAAACCATTTTGATCTACTAACTCGACTTTAGCATCTACCCCTTCGTACAGTACAAAATACCTAATATTTACAATGCTATTCGAGGGATTAGGGTAAACTAAAAGTCCGTTGGAAGGCTCTGCTGACCCCAACAAAAGGCTTTCAGCCGCTCCTACTTTTGCGGCAGCTTCTTTTAAAATAGTAGCCAACTCTATCTTTTCCAAGAACTGCTCTAAAGGTACAGTACTGGTCTTTTGACCCGATTTAGAGTAGAAACTCGCGGCCACATTTAGTGATAATTTATTATAACTAATGTCGACAAATATATCATCGTTGTTTATAACGGCTACTTTTAGAGGATTACTTGTATTTCCAGAAAAAGAGAACAAGGCAACTGGCTCGCCAGATTCGAACGCACCGTAGTTTGTTTCTTCCGGAATCTTGCCCAGAATATAATACTCGTAATCAGTATCTAACCCAGCTTCCTTAAAATAAGGCTCACTGCCAATTTTTGAATTATAACCATCCCAATTACCTTTTAAGTTTTTAAAAGAGTTCATCACAAACCCCTTAGGGACTTTGATAGGAAACTGGGCCGTGGCTCCCTTCTCCTCGCTATCTAGATTATTAAAATTTGGCGTGCTGTAACTCGGGACAACCCAAGCTGTAAATAGTGACCCAGCCTCCTCGTAAGTTATCATATACCTAACCTTGTTAGGTGAGGTATTTTGAGCGTACGTTACCAGTGAAAAGCATAACAGGATAAGAGAAAGGAATACTTTACTTGACTTTTTCATTATCTAACTTTTTTTATAGTGATAGGAATGCAAATTTCTGGATTACAACAAGTTTCCGTGATCACAACTATTGGACAACAATTTTTTGTCGGACACGCGTCATTTGGGGCTTTATTAGCATATGAGCCACTCTCAGAAACGGAAATAGTATTTCCCGAGTCAAAGAACACGCCGTCCTTATACCAAGACACGTTTGTGGAACTTGGCGGTGCTGACAGTTCTAATGTTGTACCCTGACATAAAACTACCGGAACACTCACGCATACTTGCGATACATTATTTGTAGGATCAGTATCATCTTGATCTACAGATTCAAGAGATGCAGTATTAGTAGCCCTACCTCGGGCAACTACCTTAGCTCGAATCGAAAGTGTTTGTGCCTCATTAGGTAGCAACATACTTATCGTCCAAAAGTGTGCGTCATTCTGTGTTAACTCTGCTCCAGAAACATACTGTAGACCATCTGGAAGGACATCCTTTATTGTAATATTTGTTGCGTTGACTAAACCATTATTTCTTACAACGATGTCAAAAGTTACTTCATCATTCAAGTCGGCTGTTGACTGACTTACGAGCTTGACAACACTTATATCTGTTACATCTGTCCCCTGAGTACAAATGGCTGCTGTACCGGCAGTAGCTCTGAACTGTTCAAGTGGCACTTGGTTCCCGCCCTGCGGTGCACCAGATCGGGAGTAGAAGCTATTGGCAACGTTTAAAGAAAAGTTATCATCTGCGACAGCAATAAAAGGTTCATCTGACTCAACAACACGTAATGGTCCAAAACAGTCATTGCTTTCAAATGTGAATAGAGAAATATCGACTCCTGAGGTGAATGTGCCATAATCAGTTTCTGAGGCACTTTTACTGATGACATAATAATTAATATCTGGATCTAATGAATAGTTACTCCAGTCTTGGTTTGGTTGTCCCGGACCAAGTTTTAAAGGAGATTTCTCCCAAAACCCTACTAAATCAGTCACATTACTAATTATAAGATCTTTAGGAACAGCGAGTGTTACTTGTGCCGTTGCTCCGAGTTCGTTTGGACCTGAATTATTATTGTTTGGCACACTATATTCCGGCACTACCCACACGGTATACTTTTTATCCGAAGGGTTATATGTCACTTTATAACTTATGGTATTTTCCGACTGCTGAGCAAATAAGTACACTTTCGGTACGAGTAGAAATAATACCATAAGAGTGCTGCCTAGTAAAGTTTTCATTGGAGTTTGCTGTTTTAGTAGAATCCGGATATACTGCATATCCAGACTTAAATGCTATTGAAGTGATTGCTCTCAGATACTAGAAGTTCCGTTTTAGAGAGCTTCCAAAGTGATTTTTAATAATATTCTAGTATATAAATTCTACGTCGTTTCCAGTCCCCAGAAAAACAGTCTCTCCATTCATATCTACGTCACCCACATTATAAGATTTCACTTTGAAGAATGGCTTACCAAATATATTAGCAGGATCATCAATGACTAGTTGGTAGATAGGGTTTATATCATTTCTTGTGCCCTGATAAATCACTCTGTCGTCGTACATAGTGTTTCCTGCCCACATCGCTACGCCTTGTTTAACAACAACCTGAGCTTGATCAACTACAGAAGCGGACTTGGTGAAGGTAAGCGTTCCAGGTAATCGGAAGTCAACCATCATTGGTGTTGACGATAAAGTAACTGGCTGTTGCGTCATAACACTTAAATGATTGCGGTGCTTGACCATTACATGATAGTCACCAGATGAAACCTTTGAGAAAATAATTGGAGACACACCATCAACGTCTACGATATCGCCATCACGCTGAATTAATGCCGGACGGCTATCTTCAACTTGTTGGCTATTCGTGGCTGATTTCAATTCTACAAATACCCAGTCAACGATTGCATCCCTACCCGTTACTGATAATACGGCTGAAGTAATATCAATTGTGTTTGTCAGTGCGGTGAAACCTAGTGCAGAATACGGACTTGCAAGCGGAATCAAGTTTTTAACACGTAAGTCATCACGCATTAAGTTATCCGACGAACTCACTCCAAATAGAGCACCTTGCAAATACGCTTTAAGTGATAAAGCTACTCCGCCGTCCGATACATAAATCAGCAAGGTGGCTCTCGCACATTCGATTGGCGTACCCGTATCACATATTTCATAAATTACTCTGTCAATACCTGAAAAACCATTATCTGGCGTGTACCTATAGTCACCGTTAGAAGATAACATAACTGTGCCGTTAATTGGCAACAAGATTGGGTTAATATTTACTGTTAAGGTAGTACGGTTTGGCTCAGAATCGTTATCAGAAATATTACCAGATACTGGTGTATTTAACGTGGTGATATCCAAGTCGTCAATGGCAACCGGTGGCAAATTATTACCCGGCGTCGGGTCTTCTTTTACTTCGATTTGTACTGTGGCATCATCACATTCCGTAGGACTTCCTGTATCACATGCAGTATAAATGAAGGTATCTGTACCCGTAAAACCTAGATTAGGCGTGTAGGTGAACGTTCCGTCGCTGTTCAAGACCACCGTTCCGTTTGCCGGATCAGACAACTTCGCAGCCGTTAGCGTTTGTTCTGCATCAGGGTCTTTGTCGTTCAGTAAAACACTACCGGCTACTGCTGTTGCCGGAATAGTGGAGTAATTATCCCCACGAGCAATCGGTGGGTTGTTATTAACCGGATCGTTCTCCTTAATAATCTTGATGTAAACAGCAGCCGTGGCACATACCGCCGGGCTTCCCTGATCACAAGTGCGGTAAATAAACGAATCTACTCCCGTGAAATTGAGTGAAGGAATATACGTGTAAGCTCCGTCTGATTGCAGCGTAACAGTTCCGTTGCCGGGCTGCTGCACAGGAGTGATTGTAACTACTAGAATGCCGGTCCCGTTATTGATGTCATCATTTGTGAGAACGTCCCCAGAAACAGGCGTATTAATGGGTGTCAAGTTATTGTCGTTAAAAGCGTATATAGCTCTGCACGCTGTCACGTTTACATCGATTCGAGCTCGGGTCGAACCTGCACAACCCGCAGTACTTACAGAACTAACATAAAAACTGGTCGTCCCAGCTGTCGTTGTTACTGGTGTGGGTGCCGTTGTGCTACCCGTTCCACCAGTTGCCGTTGTGTACCAAAGTAACGTTGAGCCATTCGGTGGCGTTGCCGTTAAAGCCGTTGCCGTTGCCTCTTGGCAATACGTTACAGATGAAGTTATCGTTGGAGCAACGGGAATTGTAGGTTGAGCATCTACTGTAAGTGAAATAGCCGATGAGGTACAACCCGCCGCATTAGTAGTTGTAACTGAATATGCACCCGCAGCTAAACCAGAAAAAGTACCCGTGGTATTGGTTACTGCAGGACGTACAGGGCTTGTACCAGTAACCGTATAAGAAATACCAGTACCGTTTACAGGAACAGTAACCGTGATGGTGCCAGTCGTAACAGCACACGTTGGTTGAGAACTCACATTCGCAGCTGGAACGGTGGAAAATGTAGGTTGAACATTCACTGTAAGTGAAGTAGCCGATGAGGTACAACCCGCAGCATTAGTAGTTGTAACCGAATATGCACCCGCAGCTAAACCAGAAAAAGTACCCGTGGTATTAGTTACTGCAGGACGTACAGGGCTTGTACCAGTAACCGTATAAGAAATACCAGTACCGTTTACAGGAACAGTAACCGTGATAGTGCCAGTCGTAACAGCACACGTTGGTTGAGAACTCACATTCGCAGTGGGAGTAATGGGGAATGTAGGTTGAGGTCTGACAACTAGAGCAGTAGATAGCGAGGTACAGCCGCTCGCGTTAGTTGTCGTTACGTTATAGTCACCAGACGTAAGACCAGGAAAAACTCCCGTTGCATTGGTTACCGCAGGACGTACTGGGCTTGTGCCAGTAAGCGTATAAGAAATACCAATCCCGTTTACAGGAGCAGTAACCATAGCTGTTCCCGTGGCTACAAAACATGTTGGTTGAGCAGTAACCGAAGCTCTCGGTGCGGCTGGAGTATCTGTTTGGGGGGTATTGACCGTGAACGAGGCTGGAGCTGAAGTACAGCCGCTCGCATTGGTCGTGGTCACCGTATAATTACCTGGTGCTAACCCAGCAAAAGTATTACTTGGCTGGTTAACAGCGTTTACAGAAGGACTTGGCCCCATGATAGTATAACTGATATCAGTACCCATAGTAGGAGTAGAAACAGTGAATGTTCCCGTAGCAACCTCACAGTTAGGCTGCGTTACAACGAAAGTGGGGGCAGGGGGGAGTGGACAAGATACCATGACCGTAACCGTTGCAGTAGAACAGACTGTGAGATTCTGTAAATCACAGATAGTATATTTATACGTATCAGTTCTCACAAAACCGGTGTTAGCGGTGTAAGTAATTGTACCATCTGAATTTACCATGACACTTCCGTTTGAGGGATTAGTATCTATGGTAACTCGCACATCTTGCGAAGTTGCAGGTGTCACGTTATTGAATTGATCATTAACTAGCACCTCTTGATTACTTGGCGTACCAGCCTGAGCGGTATAATCATCATTAACCGCAAGTAAACAGTTAACAGAAGGACCGAAAGGAGCTCTGAATTGCTCTAATGGTCCTTGATTACCACCTGACGGTTGACCCGAACGGGAATAAAAACTTGGAGCCGTATTAAGCGACAATTCATTGCGAGCCGCCGTTACGAAATCATCTGTCACCGCCAATACTTCAATAGCACCAAAGCAGCCATTACCAGTGAAAGTAAATAACTTTATGGGAGAACCCAGTAAAAAAGTACCGTATTGCGTTTCGCCTGACCCTTTACCAATCACATAATAGGATATTCCAGCGGGTAAAGCCGGGGTGGTATTATCAAATTGATCTGGTTGTTCTTCCGGTCCCATCTTTAGTGGGGATTTATCCCAACCACCCGTCACATCAGTTATATTACTAATAAAAAAATCGGTGGGTAGTTTGAGAGATACTTGAGCGGTGGCACCAAATTCAAAACCTGAAGGATTGTTTGAATTATTAGAACTATAGTTTGGCACTACCCAGACTGAATAGGTATCTGTTAAATCTTCATAAGTTACTTGGTAATCAATTGTATTAACCGATAGCTGCCCAAAAGAAGGCAAGCTGACAGCTAATATCATCGCTACCGTTGACCAATAAATTAGGAAAAGTCTTGTTTTCATTAAGTAGTGGTATAAACTCAACATAGATTTATAAAGGTAATTGCTCTCCGATAGTGAAGAATTCCTGTTGTAATACATTGCCCGGATGGTTAGTAATGATATTTTGGTAAATAAACTGCGAGTCATTTCCTGAACCCTGAAAAATAATCTCTCCATCCATATTAACATCGCCCGTGTTGTAGGTCTTCAGTTTGTAAACCGAGCTTTTTAATGAATTCCCTACGTCATTCAGTATTGTTTGGTAAATCGGATTGGTGTCATTAGAGTTTCCTCGATAGATCACTTCTTTGTCAAAAAGCGTATTTCCCGCCCACAAGGCAAATCCCTGATCTACTACGACAAAAGGCTTATTAATGGCTTTAGTATCATCTAAGTTAAAAGCCGAAGTACTATCCTTACGGAAATCTACTACTGACGGAGCTGAACTCAGAGCAATTGGCAAAGCACTCATTACCCCTAGGTGGTTACGGTGCCTAACGGCTACGTAATAATTACCCGCTGATACCTCATCAAAGGTCACGACAGAAATACCGTCTATGTCAACAATATCACCGTCTCTTTGCAGCAAAGCAGACCTTGACTTTAAAGTATTGCTCGGGTTATCACCATCTCTTAACTCCAAATAAATCCAATCTACAATGGCATCATTAGCGGGCGTAGCTTGGTTAAGTACCGCTACAGTTATTGCCGGCGTAGGTATGGTTTCTGGCAAACCCATATTTGGGTACGGGCTACTTAATGGGATCAGGTCTTCACTCCTTAGATTATCTCGCATAATTGTATTGGTTCCGCTTACACCGTACAGTGCACCTTGCAACCAAACTTTAGCAAGTAGTGAAACACTTTCTGCATCACCTCTTGTAGTTGGTAAGCCATCGACTGGTGTTAAGATACCATCGCCGTCTGGGTCACAATTCGTAGTGCAGACTACTACGCCAGTGGTTGGATTCACCAAGCTTGGTTTAACTGGCATTATACTCGGAGGTGGCGTTGTGCCATCCGGAGTTATTCCGTTCAACGCATCGTAAGGGTCTTTCTTACCATCGGTGTCTTTATCGCCTAAAGTACCCAAGATCGCAATTGGACTTGCTATCGCTCCGTTGGGCTGAATTACGCCGTCGGCAATACCATCCCTATTTAAATCTGGGAGAAGAGCTTCGTCAACATCGTTGATGCCGTCGTTATCACTATCCAAATCTAAGGAATTGATGATGCCATCGCCGTCCGTATCACACGTCAATAAGGGAGGCGTACAACCTGCGTCTTCTACCGTATCTAAGATACCATCGTTGTCATCGTCTATATCAACAAGGTCTGGAATACCGTCGCCATCCGTGTCTGGTGCATCATTTCTTGTAGTTGGTAAGCCAT
>Ga0306865_1000564_pt1 | contig 13388 bp, 21 predicted proteins | sample AntRauTorckE5431_FD_190441 | JGI IMG/M metagenome (GOLD analysis project Ga0306865, IMG submission 190441) | Saline lake microbial communities from Rauer Islands, Antarctica - Metagenome Torckler E5 #431 (v2) (version 2) | ecosystem: Environmental > Aquatic > Non-marine Saline and Alkaline >... | reverse complement strand
GTAAAGCTCCTATTGGAAGCAGGGGCTAATATTGAGGCGGAGGATGAGGTGAGGCAGACGCATAAGGATTGCTTTAGTCGAGGATTCCTAATGAAAATACAAGAATTATACGTGCACTCCTCTTCTTCCTGTCATCTATTAAGTCTCTCGCCTTTTGATGGATCCATTTGAACTTTACTCCTGACCTATCGTAGTGCTTGGACTGTTGGTAGCTATCGCTTCGATTTGTTGATGTTTTGACTCTTGTCCTTTTCCTTGAGTATCGTGCTTCTATATGCCTCTAAATCTGTACTCAGCAATCATGTCTTGGTTTTTACTTTTTCATGTAAGAATCTCGGGACCACTGCACTTTTGAAGGCTTCCGCAAAAGGCCGCACAGCCACTGTAAAGCTCCTCTTGGATGCAGGCGCTAATAAGGAAGCCATGGACGAGGTGAAGTGAATCATTTGTTGATATTTGTATGACTACCTGTTGCATACACGCGCACTAATCAAGTCAAGCTAGATTGTAGAGAAAGTATCGACTCCTGCGGCTTGCTGACGATGCATTTCAATCCTCTTTTTCAACTCGCTTCTGCGTCCTAATTTCATTTGGTAGGATAGCAAAACGTCGCTTATCATTGCTTCGGACTGTGGTTATTCCGCAATCGTAGCTCTTCTTCTCAAATCAGGCGCTGATAAGGACGCCAAGAATATGGTGTGTTTCTTGCATGCACCTAAATTTGATATGAAGGACCCTATCACTACCGCGAATACTTCAGGAACTCGCCTATCCTATTCTCCAATATGTCAAACGCAGGAAACTGTATTACACATTGATATCAATAAATTTCATGCAAACTTACTTTTGAGTATCCTTTCAAAGTGAAAGTGTCACACCAGTGCTTGTACTTAACTCTAGTAATACTGTAACTTACTTTTTAACTCAATGAATAAATAATGAATCCGCAGGACTACTTAATTATCTTCTGCGGTTTGAATGACGCCTCTCTTCTGACTCAGCTTTTTATCTCTCTATCAATCATGTGCATTTAATTATTCCTCTTCTACCTTCTCCAAGTACGGCAGCTCAGCGCTCACGAAGGCCTTGACGAAAGGCCACGCAGACATTGTGGAGCTCCTTCTGTAAGCAGGCATTGATAAAGAGGCCAAGTTCACGGTGTGATGTGCGCACGCAAATTTTATTGCTCCTTGCATGCACACCACACATTCTGCTATCACTTTCAAAAGATCAGAATGAGTACCCGACAGTTTCACTTCTGCCTTTGTTTTAGTAGCTTGCTGATCTGCCCATTTCTCTCGTCTCCTTTTATACTAGAATGGAGATAACTTGCTAATTGCTGCTTCAACGCATGGTCACACTGCCATTGTGAAGGTCCTCCTAAATAGAGGGGCTAACATTGAAGCCAAAGCAAAGGTGTGCCCTAAAAAAAATATTGCCTTTTAAAGCGTCATTATTCTTGTGTATACGCACACTACTGTACTCTCAATATCACTACCTCTTGTTACTTTGTATGCTAGTCTGGTAGTACAGCACTGATGCTAGCCTTTCCCAATATGGCACCAGCGTAACTTCATCTTTTTCTATTCCAATCTCTATCCAATCTCTTTCAACTTCGTTCCTATGATAGTGTCTCACTCCTGCTTCCAATAAATACCAGGATGGTTCCACAGCGCTCATTATGGCCTCGGCCATCGGTTATACTGACATTGTGACACTCCTTTTAGAAGCAGGAGCCAACGTGGAGGCAAAGGGCAATGTGAGTTACACGCATACAAAAACTAGTTCGCATTCACCATATATATACGTTTTCCAATCCACATAGAACGAGTGATCTAAGCTTTGATTTGCCTGCGTGGTGTATCACCATGTCTGTCTCGAACCTCTTATTTCTATGAATGTTAGGACGGCGAGACAGCGCTTATGGAGGCCTCATCTGATGATCGACGTGCTGTCGTAAGACTGCTGCTCGAAGCAGGTGCTGACATCGAGGCGAAGGACAAGGTGACTAACATCTTAAATGCTCATGCTAATGTATTGTAAACCACATACATATGGGATTCTTTTCGTCATCGTTGGAGAGCAGTAGCTGGTCACCCTCATTGCCTCCATTGCATGTGCAGGATGGCGAAACAGCACTGGCTGGTGCCGCGCGCAATAATTGCGAAAGCGCCATGGATCTACTCATCCAAGCAGGCGCAGACAAGGACGCCAAAGACAACGTAAGTGGTGCCTTCATCATATTTAGACACTCAAAATTCCTTGCCAAGTTATCTTTTGGTGTTTTTTTTGCTTTTCTAATCTGCAATTTTCTTAGGCAACATGCTTCATCCTCTTCTAATGTATCTTTCTTCATTATAGGAGGACTTCACTGTGCTCATGTTTGCCTCGCGCAACGGTCACGAGGCAGCAGTGGACCTCCTTTTGAGTGTAGGCGTTGACATTGAGGCAAAGGACAACGTAAGTTACTGAATTAATAGTTCAAAAAGCAGATTTACCCAAATCTTGAAAATATTTCCTTCTGTGTTTGTCTCACCTTTGTGATTGATTTATCTATGAAATTCGTAAGGGTGGCGCAACTGCACTTATGCACGCGTCGGCCTACGGCCACACCTTCGTTGTGGATCAACTTCTTGAAGCGGGTGCCGACAAGAAAACCAATCATAATCATAATGTGAATACCCTGCTTAAGACTAGTCTTTAGACAGGAATAAGTGTTACGTGCAATTTACAAGATCGGCTCTACCGAAAGCCTCCCTCCGTACCCCTATGGACATTTGCGATAAATTCTGATGAACACCAAGTTCTTGGTGATTTTCATTGATTACATCAATTCGATTCATTCCTAAACCTTTTTATTCTGTATACTCTCCAGTCGAATTCTGACATCATTCTTGTGCATGTCTGTGTACTGTTGTTGCATATCACAGGGATAAGGCGGCATTGGAATTCTCCATCAGCATTGTGGGATGTCCAGAACACCCGTAGATTTTATTGAAGGTATTTGCTCGGTAGTCCGAGGACTTCTTGAAATTGTAATCCATCTGCCGTCGTTACTTATTTCGCATCTTTGGTACCCACAATTACAACCAAATAATCCGGACATACCGCGAATTGCTAGTCGCAGCATTCGAGATGCACGCACCAAAAGAATGCCAGGTTTAAGAACAGCAAACAGTGGAAACGTGTGAATAATGGGGTTTAATGCATACTAGTATATGTACTTGGCTTGTAGCCATTTATACTATATCTAGGTAAGTAGGTCCACTTCACCTGCCTATTGCCCCTAGACCTAACTCCTAATTCATAGTTAAGAATAAGAATACATTCTACTTCGAATACGGATCAAATCTAATTCATAAGGGACTCGGAAAGCAATTAAACACCGCCCGAAAACTCAGAGTTGTGTAGTAGGCGCGACATTAAAAGTGAGTTCAACTGGGCTGAGCAACCCTTCTCCTTTTCCAGAAGTATTTCTAATGATTCTACACTCGACTTGCCTCTCTTCAGCTCAGCTTTCAGCCATACAGTTTCAGAAGGAGGTTTCAGACCAAAGTTAGGCTTCTGCCTCCAAATATGGTCTCTCATTTGAATTTGAAGTGGTGATGCACATCTCAAACACCTAGAAGACATCATTGCATAATGGGAAGCACATACATAACATTAGAACAGGCACTCTCGATCAACTTAAATCCGATGGTATTAGAACGGCTTTTGTTTATTTTGTTAGAGCCTGTTCTGAATTCTACGAAATCTGCCTGGGAACATGTTTCATTTCTTCTCTGTGGTGGATATGAAGAATGCCTATCGTGGATTTTATACATATACTAACTGAATGTGCTTATGGCTTACCTTTCTCAACGGCGACTTGAGCATCCTGAATTGATGCCGAAGTGCGACGTGGAATCCAGCTCAAGTCGCCCTTGTTCATCATAAACCACACGTAGGACTCGGCGCCTGAGTAACTGCTCTCATCGCGACGCTTGAGATACACGTAAAGATCCACGTAGCTCCAGAAGTTGTGCTCTTCGCTTTTGTGGTAGTCGAAATTAGGACCTCGGAAATTCGGTATATCTTCATATGATGTGCGATTGAACCCACAAACAAAGCATGTATTTTCTAGGATGTCACTGCGCTCCTTATCTTCTTCGCGCAATGACCCAAAACCATCGACCATCAAACCGGTAATGATGTTGAAGAGCAAGACGCCAACCCAAATGAAAAAGCTCGTATCAAATACGACGCGCATTAGATAATCTGGCTGGTCACGGTTTGAGACAGCGTCCAGGACTTCATCTAATCGACCTCCAGGGACGCCGACGTAAAGAATGAGAAAGAAGCAGCTAACGACAGAGTGACAGCCAACAGATTCCCCATCCTCGTCCGCAGTGTTATAGTGGAAGTAATCCTCGAAGTATTGTAGTCCAAACTAAATTGCGATTACAGAATCAAAGGGATGTCAATCTCCGAATTGTTTGTGTTGTATTGCTTAGTCAGTAACAAATGTATTATGATGTGTCTGTTGAGTTTAGAGGGTGAAAGGCCCTTTGAATTTACTGTACTAGTGCATAAATGACTTACCTGTGCATAAATGACTACGGTGCAGATGAATAGGTATAATACCCAACCAAGAGCGCCAAGATTGTCGGTCATAGAACGAGTGATGTTTGCTAGGGTCTTGGAATTGTTCATGATGTCCATAAGCATGAGAGGGAAGTACACGCTTTGGGTGTAACCATTGATCGAAAAGAACATGAGAATGACGTGGTTGCGGAAGAAGGGCTTGGTGATGATAACATCGTACGCAATGCAGAATAACCGCGTGCCTTTCACACAAAATACGCATCGTTGAAGTGAGGAATAATAAAGGAAGGAAATAAAGTATAAATGAAAACGCTTCATGATGCATATCGCAGCAGTTATAAACACTTATGGTCGTTGAAATAATACTTGTGAGTACTAGTGTAATAAGAAGAATGAATTTGATATACGTCTTCTATTCTTACCTGGAGTGTTTGGCACGACAATGTAATTTCGGATGCAGCTCAAGGTCCACGGTAGATTAATCCCGAATACCATGACATTGTAGAGGGAGTAATTTGGTTTGTCCGGATAGTTGTAGAGGTGCATGATGATAAACAACACGTTGAAGAGCAATGTAACTCCCCACCATGTAAATGCACCCTTGTCTCGATAGTCGCTGTCACGCATCGTGAGCGACTCTAGGCACTCATGCACGTAGTCTTGAGTATAGCATGTGGAATAGAATGAAATTAAGAGGACATGGATGTTAGTATGATCATTTCGAGAAAAAAATACCCAAGGAGAATAAATGCTTATGAAATTTCGTAACGATTCTCGTTACTCAACATATTACAACCATGTTCTTTCAAATAAGAGAGGAAATTGTTACCGTCAAGTCGTCGGATGATGATGGGCACCTCTGTGATTGCGAGAAAAGTAACAATGATTACGTAACCAAGGAGGTTGATTGTGGCGAGCACAAGGGAAGCATAGAGACTATTCTTGTATCTGTCATCCTCAAGCCCACTGAGGCCATCAACAATACTACGGTAGCCTTCAGTTCGCTCGGCGCCATACTGCTCGAAGAAACATTCAGACAATTGAAATTGAGCGAATAAAATCGTAAAGACGAGTGGCTTTTTCAAATTCAAGCATTTGAAAACTAGATTAGCGGTGTATATCAATAATAGCAGGAAAAACTAACCGAGGCCATGACGATGTTGATGTTCAGGAGCACGACCAAAGCATACATCGACCATTTAATGTTAATAATGCTGGAATGAGAAGCAGAAACAAATAATATGTCGCGTGAAAACCGTCCGTAGTAAATTTTATAGCACACATGGTGAGACAATTTTCGCGAAGAAATTTTCGTCACGTTCTTACTTTTGATTGATGAAAGCGTAGATTTTAGACCACTTGCTCAAGGTGTAAATTTGTTGCATTTCAGCCATGAACACAGGCGCCTCAGTAAAGAGTTGCTTCATGCGTTTTTCGGCTGTGCTTAGGTCAGAATTCAAAATGAAGTCAGACTTGGATTTCCGGGTCAAGTAGGCCGTATCACTTGGCACTGGAAAAGCGATACGTTCAATGCGATCGTGCCATAGGACTTCGACTACCTCAATTGTAGAACCCACAAGGTCTGTAGGCATGTTTGCTGTCTTCCTCCTCCGAACATCTTGAAATTTGTCGTTGAATTCTGGCACTAAAACTAACTTCATGAGGATAGTTTTAATCGACGTCATCAATTCCAGGGATAACTGATGAGTACACAACAGAGTACGGAATGTATGATGAACACGAAAATGATATTACAGATGTGCATTGCGAGAGAATATTCAAAATATTTCTGTTTTCACGGCAATAAAATAGATGAGACTGCGACAAACAAGTTTTTGACGTTGGACACCAGAGATATCGAGAACGAAGTAACCTTCGATGTGAAAGAAAAGGGAATACTTATTTGAGTATTAAACTATCGACATTTTAAAAAGTATTTGTATCATAGGTACCTGAAAACATTCGACCATTCCATCGGACACCGGAGTATTGACATTTGCTCTAGATTGCTCTAGGATTTTGGCTGCATAGACTTCAATCTTCTCAAGCGCCATCGGCTCAAGCTCTTTCCCCAAAATGTTGTGCACCGTCATATCGTGCCGCCCTTCGAGCAATCCTTGAATAAGTTTTGCAGCGGTGGCCTTGGCCTGAAGCCGTAAGCTCAGGGACACACGCACATCGAATTTCGATTGCAGAATCTGTGGTGACATAATATCAGAGTTGATACAAATTCATGTAAGACTCAAGTAGAGCAAGCCTTCAGAACACATCGCGACGAATTGAAGCCTCAATTGTAATCATAAAAATACATGCATGTAATAACTAAATAGTTGCTACTTCAAGATTTTATTGTGGAGCGCATGAACTGAGTAGGCGACCTTGTCGAGGGCGTGGATTAACCCTTCATGTGTCGCAAGCAGTTCTTGGTTCCCAACGCATGGTCCTAGCACGGCTTCAACCAGGAAATCGAGCCCAAAGACGACAAGCTCAAGTTCAGCACCTTCCATGTTTCGCAAACTCTTCGAAGTGTTGCACAGCAGGCTGACCAATCCCGCTGCACTTGCCACCGTATTTACGTCTATATTGGTGGCTTGGTAACGAAGGATATTTTGAGCTTCTTCATTGTGGCCTTTGCAGAGGATTTTCATGGTCAAGAATGTTTGAGCTGCATTGCGGTATGTTTCGCGCGCTTCTTTTGACATACTCTCAAAATCAGAAAAAGTCCGTTCCTTCCGAAGCTCGATATCTCGTGCTGACGCCCGCATGCGATGTTCAAGATGGAGCAGGAACTTATTTTCACGATCTTTGTACTCAATGTGCGTTATGATTGCATCCTATCAAAAATGGACGTGAATAAGTTGTGAGGTTTTAAATAACTTTCTTTGTCGCTGAATTATATCTACTCATATCGAGGTGTTTCTAATTTCCTTAACAAAAGCTATCTACAGCGCCTTTTAAAATTTAGATTAACTTGCCTGAACGACTTTGTTGCCATCGTTCATCATTTCAAGGAGCAGCTCTAGCCCTTCGTCAGCCAAATTGCCTTCCACATTAGCTGCATGGGTAGCCACACACGTCAAGGCCACAGTGGCGACACCAAGATCTACGAAGGCAGACTGTTTTTCTTTGTACGCCAAGCGTGCTTCTTTGGGCAACTCAGACGCTTCACGCTCCATCCCAGTTGAATCGCTGCGAGCCTTGAAAAGATGCATCCGCAGGATTCTCAAGCAACGCAAACTTGGATCTTCATCGGCGTCGAAGTTGTGCGCTTCAATAAATTTGACCTGTATTATGAGGACAATATTATGGACGCGTAAAGCCTTCAGTACACGCCAATATTCAAATAAAAGAAATGAAATCTTAACTTTAAGAGAAGGATACAATAACATCATAGACGAAGTCGTAAATGTTTTTGTTTTCTTTTGAAGTGTTACTAACCCATCTACGAAGCAAAGGAACTGTAAAGAAGAATTACCATGCGATGAACGACGTCCGTCCAGGTGATGGTGCATGCGCCTTGCCCCTCACCACCAGGCACCTTGTTTGTCTTTCCACCTTTTCCAGTCAATTCCTCAGCTCGCTCTAGGATGCCCACTAGCTCGAATCGCCGGCTCTGTAGCTTAGCTTTGACCTAGAAGAGCAAAAGGACTTGACAAATAAATTGTTGATATTTCTAATCTAATAATTGAAAGCTCTCAAGATGAAGAGCATAACAAATATCAATAAGTCCCTCTTTTGCGAAAAAAATAATAAAGGTTTAACGTAGGTGTGACAACTTCAGTCTTCTTACCAATGGGTTCGTTTGAAGTGCTTCATGAAAGTAATTGCACATAGTTGCTACCGACTCTCCCTTATTTGATGCGCTATCGTCCACTGCGTGCACCGATGTAACATCGGAGGGGGGCATACTTGTTGGCATCTCAACGGAATTAAATCCCTCCTACGATTAGAAACAAACGAGAAATCATGTTAATTTAAGTGAATCATAGATTAGAAAATCCCGGGATAACAAACCTGAAGTCCAGTCAGCGTGCCGGCCCGGCCACGGGTTATACCCCCCAGATCATGCCATCCAAGTTCGCCTTGAAGATTGTCATCACTACCCATTTTATTCTCAAGTACATTGCGGTTAAACGAGAGATTAACAGGAACCGTTGTAGTAGGTTTGAAGATACGAGCTAATTTGATGGCCGCGTCCTTCAGTGATGGGTGGGCCTTCAGGTGTGCAGACGATGAGAGCATTGTCGCAGACGCATACATAGACTTGTCGCCTTCCACTAGTTCATGCGCCATAGCAGCTTCTTTAATCTTCAAGCCAAGCGACCGCGAACCCTCAAGGAAGGCTACAGCGACACGGCACGCAGCCGTGGTAGCATGAGCGAGCGCAGGGGTGCAAGTAGTGATGCTGTCCAAGCAAGCGCTCAAGAGCCGCGAGCAGCCGACACATACAACCAACCAAGTTTTGTCCGCACGGAAAATTTTGGGATCCACCTACAAAGAAGAATTACACTCGATAAAAAATCGATGCATAATTAAGGTTCATACTACGTACAGATACTGTAGTAAATGAAGAGGCAAATTAGAAGTGGAGCGGGGAACGCTCAAATACTAAAGGATGGAATTTGTATACAATGGGTACTAAACTTACCACAAGGACATCGAGTTGGTCGGCCAAGAAGATCAGGAGAGCACTAAAGAGCGGATGAGTGGACAATGCAGTGACTTCCGTATCCCTGCTTATTTTGCCTCGGTCAGACAGCCCCGTGTAACTACCCATACAAGCGTTCACCAATAAAGTGTGCATCTTTGCAACCGTTGCCTCAATGCCAATTTTTTTCCCTTGCAATTGAGCTGCGGTGGTAAAATTGTTGTTGCAAATAGCAGCCGCGAGCAACAGTACGAGCCGCTCTGGTTTTTCACCTTGCGCATCGCCGAAGAAGACGTCATCGAAGCATGCTTTGAGGTGCTGCAGATTGTCCGACAAGAGCACGTCTAGTACCATACCTTGGTTGCGAGGCAGAGCCTTGAAGCCAAATCCTTCGGGAAGGCACATGAGTTGAAAAAGTTCAAGCTGCATACACGCGCTTGGGTCGACTTCAGCGTTAACCAGTACGCCAAACTCTTCAAGCAAGTCGCGTGGCACTTTCATTTGGCACACGTCAACATTGTTGCGCAAGCACTCAATAATCACTCCTTCAGCATTCAAGCCAGGCATAGTATTAACCTTCGCCCTGTGAGCTTCGGTGAAGTCATCAGGCCAAGTTGGAGGAAGCTTTAGTTGTCCAAGATGCTTACGAAGTTGTGGCAAGTGGTTGACCACTTCGTCTTGATTCTGAGGATTACCCTTGACGAAGTCGCTCAAACATTCTATCAGCTTCCTTTGAGCATGCACAAGCATGTCGCGGCTTCGCAACTGGAGCAAATACGGAAAAAGCGCTTGTTACATGAATGTAAAAGAAAATATATATTATACTATATTTATCCTGATAACATTTCACAAATTGAAGCAGCAAAATGCGGTGAGAAAAGCATTATTGACCTTATCTTCGGCGCTACAAATACTGCCTCTGAATGACAAATTATAGTCCATGTTCAGCGCTGCAACAAGCGTAGCAAGTAAGTTCATTGATCGCATCACGTTCTGATGAAATGTTGACGGGTATGAGAAGTCACTATCTTCGCCAATTGTTGCATCAACTTCGAACCCATGACGACTCACAGCCTTAGTGTCATTAATGTCCCCATCGCCCAAACTGGAGGAAGATAATATTTTTTTCTTTGGTACCTTGGCTTGTAGTAGAGTTGAATTCGCTTGCGTCTCCTCGACTTCCAAGTTGTTGGCTTGGAACAAATACTGCGAGATCCGGTCGCAAGTCCGAACCACAAGGTCAAATTTCTCTGGTTGAAATGGTCCCGACACTCTCGAACTGACCCCCCATACTTCAAAACTTCGTACCAAAAAGAGCATGAATCCCAACTCCGAGGACATTTCTGCAACATTCCCAAAAACAGGCACAACTTCTGTCTCGAGTAAAGTTACTTCGCTGATTGCGTGCAGAAGCTTCCTGCGCTGGCCATAGGTGCGCTCGAGTAGTTCAAGCGCGGCCGCAAAAAGAGCGTCGTCTTGGTAGCACAAACAGTCGAGCAAAATAACGTCCACAGGAAGACCGTTGGCCAGAACAGTCAGGTCGAGAGCTTTCCCGTCACCTACTTCAAAAAGCTCTTCAAAATCCTGGTAAAGTTTGTTAAAAAACGCCTCCCCACTCGGGACTGATTCACCGAAGCGATACACCTGAGCATAGTGGCCGATCAAATTGAATGAGCATAAATGTTCAACTCAAATATCATACAACCATGACTTGCTAAATGATACCCAGATAACAAATTAAAAACACAACAGTGGCTCCACCAATCGCTAAAGATCTGTTTTATATGGAAAAGATTCGCTTTCAAACTGGAGTGATTAGTTACCGTATCATCAATCACATGAGCATGAAGCTTTTTAAGATTGTTTACGATCTTTGAATCCTTGATGTACGCCTGGAAAATGTGAAGCAGCTTGGCGAGCCGGAAATTGGCGCGCAAATTAGATACTTCCGTCAAAATCTTTACTACTTGAAATTTGAGGGACGTTACTGCGGGTGACACTGGTGTAAGTTGGTATCGAGCGCTGGGAGGCTCAAAAGGTTTATGGAAGTCTTCTACATCGGAACGTCCATCGAGTACACGAACAAGATATTCGAGCAACTCCTTGATCTTGTCGTGTGTGGACTGAAACCCGAACGTCATAAGTGCAGCAACGAGGCTCACCTAGTTCGAGATTTATGTAGAGAAGCAGCAATTAGATATATCTCACAGAAAGAATTCACGACAGAAAGTTTCATGGGTAAGTTGAGAAAGCAATTCACTTGTTGGCAAAGAGCTACAATAAAAAGAACCATTTCAAGTGAAAGAGCACATTGCGTATGTTATCTTACCACGTTAGAAGCAAGTGCATTGTCCTGCATTCCTGCATGCACTACGCTGCCATTCCCGAAACCTCTGAGGTACTCGTTCCCAAAGCGCCGAAGCAAGAAGAACTTGGTTTGGCTGGGGAATCCATAGAAAGGGTTTGGGTCTCCACTCAACTTGTGGGAGGACGTCAAGCAAAACTCAGGCAATGATCCTTCATTGGCCAAAACTAAGGGCTTGATTAGTGGAACCACGCGAGGATCCAATGTGCAAGCTTTAGAAAGGGAGTTGACCCAAAGCTGCTGCGGTAAGGACGGTCTCCCGCAATTCGTAAGTTGTGGAAACCGATCGAGGTACAGCGCCTTAACCAAGTTAGTGGCCCCACCTCGAATTTTAGGTGGAAGGTATGGGTTGTAGCAAAGGCTGCACAGCATAGTGTACGAGAATGATTTCTCAATCCAGGAAATGCAGTTGTAAGAGCGGCCAAGGCACTGCATTGCATGAAGCGACAGCTGGCCATCGTAGTAACTGTATGAAATATGGAGAAGAGCACATAAGACTTAAACATTCAGATCTATGAATTTCATCGCTTCTTCTTGTCCATCCGTTGTTTTGCCCTATTGGCATACCTTGCCAGCTGCTCATGCCTCTTGAAACGTTTTTTCATGCCCGGGCTTTTATCAATGGCAGCATTTACGTCGCTCCATTTCTTCCCGGTGATTGCCTCGCAAAGACGTTCGGGCTCTAAGACCCAGCACAAGTCCTGCAGATAGATTCGAAGTTACACAAGAGCGATAATTTGAAAATAGGATATTCTCAAGCCCATAATGTATATGCTGTCTTCATTTGAATCATGGCGTCTTTTTTTTGAGTGATTGACAAGTAATTATTGAGGCTTTCACTCACTTCTACACGAATGAAAGTGTTACTGTTGTCCTTGTCGTGCCCGAAGCTGTAAGTCGCGATGCCATACTCGCCACCTCCACAGAGCGCTGTTGGGGACCAAAAAAGTGCACCATCAGAGTTGCCAGGAGTCCAATCGTCGATCCAGGTCCAACGCACAAATACTTGTGACCAAGTTTTTGATGGGTGCTCAAACACTTCTTTACCGATGTAGTCCTTAGGCCAAGCTCCCTGCATTACAAAGCGCGTTTGAAATAAAACGTATCATGCATCTACTATATAATCTGACCTCGTTGCCTACGTACAATTGCTAGATTTAATTGTGTGGCAAAAACATTACCTTCGGAATCTTGCCGTCCGTGAACTCGCCAGTGGGTAGCTGAACTTTTGGAAGCACGGGCAATGGAGATCTGAGCACCTTGGTTTTACTAGCCATTTCTTCAGCAGTATACTCTCGTGTCACCAAGTATGTAGAATTACGTGCTTCTTCGTTCATCCAGGTAAGGCGTATAATCAATTCTTGGTTGGCCTTTACAGCAACGCCACCCACCGCGCAAATTGCTTCGAAGAAGTTGATGAGGCGGGGCTGAGGCCTATACATCCGACGAGGAGCGTTAATTTACAAGAAATTTCAGCACATATTTCAGAGTGAGATGTCATTGAATATTTAGAGAGGTCATGAACTATACCCTAGTCTTTTGATCATGTTGAGGAAGCGCTTAGTGAGAGCAGCGTTGGCGTAGCGTTCCATGAGATCATCGTTGGCAGAAATGAGCTTAGAAAGCGTCACTGCAGAACCGAGAGGATCATCAAGTTGCATCAAGATAGAGTCCATCCAAGGAACCTTTGTGAATGGAACGGTCAACGTTACACGAATAATAAATTTATATGTGAACAAATGGAAGTGGGTTTCAACCCCAATGTAGAACAATACGAGACATACTCTATTC
>Ga0306865_1000562_pt1 | contig 13407 bp, 11 predicted proteins | sample AntRauTorckE5431_FD_190441 | JGI IMG/M metagenome (GOLD analysis project Ga0306865, IMG submission 190441) | Saline lake microbial communities from Rauer Islands, Antarctica - Metagenome Torckler E5 #431 (v2) (version 2) | ecosystem: Environmental > Aquatic > Non-marine Saline and Alkaline >... | reverse complement strand
TTAGTGAACGGATGATTTTAAAATTACCCGTTCACTTCTCAAAAAAAATTAGGATTTTTTACTCTTCTTCGCTTTTTTTGCTTTTTTCGCCTTTTTTGTAGCCTTTGATTTTGCAGCTTTCTTCACTTTTTCCTTAGATGATTTTTTCTCTTTAGCTGGTTTTTCCGCTTTTTTAGCCTTCGCTACTTTTTCAACTTTAGCTGGTTTCTCTGGTTTCTCCGTTTTCCCCGTTTTTTCAGCCTCAACCTCTTTTACTTTAACTTCTTTCTTTTTCTTGTCCGCTTTTTTAGTCGCTTCTTTAGCTTTCTTATTTTTTTTACCTTTCATAATCGAATTATTATTTTACAATGATAAGCGATATTGCTCATCTATTTTTTATTAATTAACACTGAGTTAATATTGAATTAATGCAAAGGTAACAAAAGGATTCAAGATTTTCCCTATTTCAAAAAGTTTAATACGGCTCAAATAACTGAATACCCATACCAATTTCAACAAACAAACTATTAAAATTATAATGTAAATAAGGCGTTTTTCGGTTAAGCAATTGTTGATTATTAACAGCTAAATAAACGCCATTACCGTCGAAATTTCGATTTTCAAAAGCCGTCACTGTATTACCATCTGAATCAAATTCATCGGTCGTTCCCGTAAAAGTTAAATAGGAACGCCGCCCAAAACTATAAAATCCACTTACTTTTGCAAATATACCAACGTATTTATTAAGAGGATATTCCACCAAAACACTGGGCGAAATCGCAAAAGCTCGACTTTTTAATCGTACCCGCATATCGTCTTGAATAAAGCGATTATTGACTTCAAAATAGAATTTATTTTCACTATAAAAATCACCCAATTTTAAATTATTATAAATGTAGGCTACACCAATTCGAGGTTGCACAAAGAATTTTGAAAAGGTAAATTCTCTACCTAAACTAACTTGACTCAAATACGTCCATGTACTATTTGCACCCAGACCGATGAACGCATTATGTGTTACGGTGAAGTTTTTTTTCATTAAATAAGAAACTTCTGCACTGAATCCATACGACCACATATTTTTGGTGTCTAACGTTGCAAATGCAGAATCTGGTTGCACATAATCGTCATCAAAAAACTCAAAATTAATCGTAGAAGGCGTGGAATTTATCGCAAAAACACTCGGTGAAACTCGAATAAACCAATTCAATGGAAAGTATTCGTAGTCTTCTTCATTTTGAGCAAAACTCAAAATGGTGATTAATGAAAATCCGAAAAGTAGTATTGATTTTTTCATATTTTTTTTATTAAAGATGAATTAATTATCAGCTAAAATCAGTGGCTTTTTGACAATTTCTACAAAAGTGAGCAGGTGACTTCAAATCATTATTTACACATAAATTTATAAGGTTTACAGAATTTGTCGAACAGTCCTTAATTTTTTACGAGAAAACCCTTTAATAGCCGAATAGTTACAAAACAATTCGTAAATATTTTATAATTTCCATATCCAAATATTTCCGAAACTTACAAAATTTCCGTGGCCTTGCAAACGAAGTAGCAACTTTTAGTGTGCATATTATAAACTGGCGGTGCGGTAAAATACGTTTTGCCTTTTACTTCTTTGTGATATTATACCTTCATCAGCATCAAGTTTCACCGTAAACGAACCTTCTGCAATCATTTAATTTTTATTGAATACCTTTGCATCGGTTTTTGTATTAATACAAAAATTGTGTCGCGTCATTATCATTGAATAAAGCTACAAAATTGACTAAATAACGTTTGAAATTTTAAACTTCGGACATTTAAAAAATAAAAATATGAGTTGTATAAAAACAGTTATTTAGTTACCGGTAATCGGACTTATCGCATTATTTTTTGGAATGTGTACCAATGATATTGAATGGGAGCCGCCGGTGATTGGCAAACCGAATTATTGTTTCAATCATAATTTACTTTCAACAGATTCAAGTACTGCGACAAGTTTGAAAATTTAGTGTTTGTGTGAAGATGAAAATTTTGACTTAGCAACGGAAACACAGCGTTTTACGAATGTTCAAAGTATTGATTTCGTAGGAAATGTTTTTGAAGAATTACCGGTATTTCCAACGTTACAAATTTTGAAAATCGAATCAACGGTAGCGTTATCTGACATCATTTCGAATCATACGTCGATTGCACAATTAACTTTAGATGGTGAAGGTATTTTAACGCTTCCAGCTTCAATTGACGCATTAGTAAACTTGAAACAATTGTGCGTTTATGGCAAAAACTTCTTTAGCATACCTGCGTCTTTTGAAAATTTACCATCATTAGAATTTATTGAATTGAGAAGCAATAGCATTTTTAATGTTCCAAATGTTTTTGGTGGTTTGGCTTTATTGAAAGAGTTGATTTTTGTGGATAATCCTGTCAAAGAATTTCCACCTGAATTTTTGAGAAATCCGAATATTGAAAGAATTACGGTGAATAATATTCAATTCGAGGAATTTCCGGAAGGATTGGATACTTTGGATAATCTGTTGCGTTTTTCACTGAAAAACGATATTTCGCTATTCTCTATTGAAAATGCCAACGATATTAATATTGTACCAGCTCGTGTCGGCGATTTGATTGGTTTAGAGCAATTGGCCTTATCGAATTTGAATATTAATCAATTGCCATCTGACATTCAAAACCTTTCGGGAACATTACTTTGGTTATATTTGGAAAACTGTCCCGTTACCGATGCTGCAAAAGCGGATTTGGAAATTTGGGTAACACATCCTTTATTTTAGGGGAATAGTTCCTCATTTTAAGAGTCAAAAGAAGAAAATATATTAATAATTAAGGTGTACGAAATTGAAGGTTTCTTTTTACGAAAAAGCCAAATTAAATAAAAAGTATAATGGATAATCTAAATATCACAATTCCAAGGGTTTACCAGTCATTTAAAGATGTTTGGAGGAGAGAACAATCGCATTTTATTAAGATGTATCTGGAAGATAAAGTCAGCTTTATTCCTAATTTGTTACCTGAAGATGCGATGTTAATTTCTACTTTCGAAACAATTTCTATCCTAAACCAGAAGTTAGGAATTGCATTTGATATAGCGATAAATGAAGAAAATACGCATTTAGCAAATTATAATTTACCTGAAATAATTCAAAGCCCTGTTCGAGCCGAAACAAGCGGAAAATGGCTCAAAAAGTCTAATATGGTCGGCATTAATGTTCGGACAATTGGCAGTTTTTGGCAGGTTATAAAATATGCTTTGACCTTACCAAAATCACAAGATTCTATTCATCTTTTGCCGATTTGGGAACCAGGTGTGGTAGCGAGTTTGTACGGTATTGCGAGTTGGAATATCAATCAAGAATTTTTTTCTTCTGATTTAGCGGAAGCGATACCGCATTTGAATACGGTCGAGCGACAGTTAAAAGCGGTCATTAATATTTTGCACGCAATGGGCAAAACCGTGGGCATGGACGTGATTCCGCACACGGATAGATTTTCAGAAATCGTTTTGTCGAATCCTCAATATTTCGAATGGTTACAGCGAGAAAATTACGAAATTGTTAATCATTATGCGAATTTACATCAAGATGTTCAAGATTTAATCTTATCATTTTTAAAGCAATATGGGCCGTCTAATCCGTTTGATGTGTATCCGAAAGATAGAGAAATTTTCTTTTCCGTAGATTTTGATGAAGCTGAACGAAATATTATTTTATTTGGTAAACCCGAACACGTAGGCATTCGGCAGCGTCGTCGAGATACTTTGTTGCGTTATTTGACAAAATATGGCTACGAGCCAGTTCCTGCTACAATGGCACCGCCTTATCGAGGCTTGCGTGTGGATTACGAACGCTCTGAGCAAGATACGGAAGGACAGCTTTGGCGAGAATATGCGATTACGCAACCAGAGTCGTTTTCAAGGGTTTTTGGGCCTTTGACACGGTATAAATTATACGAACGAAAGGATAATAATAAAAACTGGGAAATTGATTTTTCTCGTCCTCGCCCTGAGGTTTGGAATTATGTTGCACAGCATTACCAACAGGTTCAAGAGATTTACGGCTTCGACTTTATGCGAGGCGATATGTCGCACGTACAAATGCGGCCCGACGGTGTTCCGAGTCAGTTTGGGCAGTTTTATGATGTTTTGGCGGAAGTCAAAAAATTCATTCGAGGTACTGGCGTACAGTATTTTGGCTACTTTGCCGAAACGTTCCTCGCACCTCGAAATGTGATGAGTTATGGTGACGAAATCGACCATTTGGAAGCCTCTGAATGTGATTCTACGTTGGGTGATTTGCAATCAGTGGCGGTGAATACACCGTTGTTTTTGCAACGCTTTCGCCAATATTTAGATATTTTGGAAACTCGACAGTTTGCACCGAATTTTACGATGATTACCGCAGATAAAGACGACCCTCGTTTCGATGAATTTTATATTTTTGGTAATGAATTTCGGCTGTTTGTTGCTTTATTTCTGACAAATATGCCGAGTTATATGTCGCTCGGTTTTCGGACTCGTGACACCCATCATGCTCCTGCGCCGAATGAGCATTATACTAAATTATATGTTTTTCAATTTGAAAAAGGCAAAAATGCAACGGAAGGAAATTATGTTTGGGGTAGAAATGGCTCGTTGTACAATCGACTTTTACAGATTCAATTATATGCCGATAAAGTTTGGGAAACGGTTAAAAATAAGCCTGTTCGATGGTTAATTTATCCCGATGCCGTGGGTTTCGGAAAAGTCATTGCTTGGACGCAATCTGACGAACCAACGCATATTTTTATTGCCAATACGGATAGCGAAAACGCAATTGTTAATTTTGCGATTCCAAAAATAAAAGATATTGAAAATAAACAGTTGAAATTTGATTTTTCGACGGTGAATAGTATCACCGAAATTGATAAATATCCATTTTATAATAGTCGGCACTACAATATTTTTCGTTTAGAAAAAGGGGAATGTCGGGTTTATTTGGTGGATTAGTATTTTAATTAGGAATTATAAGAAAATTATAATCGATTTTTTACCCATATAACGATATTCGACATTCGATTTTAAATCGCCCGTTGAATACCCACATATACCGTTTAATTTTGCGGTAGTGGTTTTGCCACGTTAGATTTTTTATAAAAAACAGCTATCTGAAATGAATCAAATAGCTGTTTTTGAAAAAATAACTAAAGTAAAATTTTACTAACGAGCAACTGCTGAAAAGCTATACGTTGCCTCTGTATTTGCTTGGTCGGCAGTATCATAGATTAATAAGTCAGAACTCCCAGTACCAGCTATTCCATCAGGGTAAAAATTCATTTTTAATTCAATGGTAGTATTCGCTTCGATAAGTAAATCGTTTGCCTCAAGTATCGGAGTATAACATTGAAGGTGGTCGCAAACGGCTGTAGTCCAACCAGTAGGCGTAACTACATTTTGGCGAACCCAGTGCAGCGTAATATCTTCTGCAGAAGTATTTGTAACCGATACTTTTCCGACTAATTCGGCTTCGGTAGCATTGCCAGCTGCTGTGTAATTAATTTCTACAACAGAGAAGTTTGGTCCAGCAGGTGTAGGAGGCGTCAGAGGTGTGTCATCTGTTCCACATGATGCAATTGTTAAAGCAATTACGGCAAATAATGCCAAGGATAATAATTTAAAATTTTTCATAAAACTTAATTTTTAGTAATAGGAATCCAATGAATACATTTTTTAAAAAGGGATAATATTTTTACATTATCTGTCTTTTGAAGTGGTATTTTCGGTTTCTAATACTTTTTTAAACGAATGTTCTAATTAGAAAATAGTGTTTGAAATCCTAATGATTAATATATTGTTGTAACAACTATAAATATGCGTATAAAATTATCTCAAAATTCATTGGTTAGGAAATAATTCAACAGCGAAATTAAGGTTTTTTATTGTTTTGCCATAAAATGTGCTAAATGGTAACGTTCAAAGTGTGCAAATTGTAGTAAAGATGCAATGAATTTATAAAATTTAACCTTGTAACTCCGTAATTCACAAGGCTTTAATTTTAGCTTTATTACTTTTGTAGCGAATAATTACTTTTTTGGATAACCAAGATATAATCAAACCGTAAAATGAAAAATCGGATTACTTTATTAATAATGCTTTCAATATTTTTTATAACTGCTTGTCAGCACGAAGCGGATACCAATATACTCGATGGAACTTGGCAAATATTCAGAACCCAAACGGAGAAAAATAAACAGAATCCGGTGGCATATTGGTTGAGTATTGATAACAATCGTTTTCAATGGGGCGATGGCGATTTTATTATTGATAGTGGCGAGTGGGTTTTGGATGAAGCAGAAATGATTGTACTTTTGGACAGCGATAACGGTACAGAAAATGATACGGAATGGACGTTGAATTTACGAGAAGATACCTTAACGCTCGAAGGAACGGAAAATAAAACCAATTCTTACCAAAAATATATGGAAGCGGTGAAAACGAAAAAGCGGCCACAACATTTCAGAGATAGGGTTATCGGGAATTGGAAATTTGAAGAAGTGAGCATTGACAGTGTTCTGCAACCCAAAATTGATGACGCATTTATTGAATTTAATATCAATGGAAAATGGTACGCATCAGGTGATTCTGGTATTTGGGATATGAATTCTTATGTCCCAATTTTGAGCGTGAATGCGATTACAGGGCAGCCTATCAATGAATGGTTGATTTTATTTGAACGAAATAAAACCAATCAAATGAATTGGATAGGGACAAGTTCTTTAGGGCAGGATAAATATCAAGTTAAATTGAGTAGAAAATAATAATTTTAGAAATTTAACTTTACTACCGTTTTTTACGGTGGCAAAGTCATTAATAGTTACAACGTAAAAATGGTAGCTAAAATACCTTTATACCTAAATTTTAAAAAACAAAAGAAATGAGTAAAAATTATGTTGCAATTATGGCGGGCGGAATTGGAAGCCGCTTTTGGCCTGGGAGTCGAGAATCAAGACCAAAACAGTTCTTGGATATTTTGGGTGTCGGAAAATCGTTGATACGATTGACTTTTGAGCGATTTTTGGAAGTTTGTCCAAAGGAAAATATTTTTATTGTTACCAATAAAATGTATAAAGATTTGGTAAAAGAACATTTACCAGAATTGACGGATAATCAAATTCTTTGCGAACCTTCTCGCAATAATACTGCACCTTGTGTGGCTTATACTTGTTTCAAGTTAGAAGGACTTGAACCAGATGCGAATATTATTATCGCTCCTTCTGACCATATTATCTTAGACCAACCGGGTTTTGTGAAAACGGTCAATCAAGGTTTAGATTTTGTTGCTCAAAATGAGGCTTTATTGACGTTGGGTATTCAGCCGACGCATCCGAACACAGGCTACGGCTATATTAAATTTGATTCAGAAAATGAAAATGGTGTTCATAAAGTGGTAGCATTTACAGAAAAACCGAATTTGGAAACTGCGGAAGCGTTTGTAAATGAAGGCACTTATCTTTGGAATGGCGGTATTTTTATTTGGAATGCCAAAACGATTTTAAAATCGTTTCAAATCAATGCACCAGAAATTTATGATATTTTAGAAAAAGGAAAATCGGCTTATAACACTGCTGAAGAACAAAATTTCATTGACGAGGCTTATCCGACAACACCGAGTATTTCGGTCGATTATGCGATTATGGAAAAAGCGGATAATGTTTATACGATTCCGTCGTCATTCGGTTGGTCAGATTTAGGTACTTGGGGTTCGTTATTTATTGAATCTGAAAAAGACGAAAATAATAACGCCATCAATGGTAATGAAATTCAAATCGAAGATGTACAAAACTGTTTGATTCGTATGCCGAAAGATAAATTATTGGTTGCCGAAGGTTTAGATGATTATATTATTATTGACGAAGAAGATGTTTTGTTGATTTATCCAAAATCAAAAGAGCAGGAAATTAAAAAAGTCGTGGGCGAAGTTGGTAAAAACGGTGGCGAACGATTTTTATAATTAGTATTAATAGGACAAATCTGTGGGATTTTCAAAACCCCACAGGTTTTTTTACGGTCATTTACCCAGATTAAGTCATTTTAATCTTTAAAAAGTCTATATTTCCTGAAACCTAAGACAAATCAACAGGTACAAATTTCCCCTCCTATAGTTTTGCTACCTTTAGCAATATACTTCACCAATAATATAAAAAATGAAAAACATACTTAAATTCGATTTTTCTAATCTGAAAGGTGACTTTCTTGGAGGACTTACAGCGGGAATCGTAGCGTTACCGTTGGCTTTAGCATTCGGAGAACAGACCGAATTGGGGGCAATAGCAGGGCTTTACGGAGCGATTGCGATTGGTGTTTTAGCTGCTTTTTTTGGCGGCACACCAACTCAAGTTAGTGGGCCGACTGCTCCGATGACGGTTGTTTCCGCTTTAATTATTACCGATGCGGTCGTTTATATGAATGGCGATTTTAGCAGTGCGATGCCGATTATCGTTGCGACTTTCGCTGCGGCAGGTTTAATAGAAATTTTATTTGGTGTTTTTAAATTAGGAAAATACATCAGATACATTCCCTATCCTGTGGTTTCGGGATTTATGAGCGGCATTGGCGTTATCATTATTATTACTCAAATTTTTCCATTTTTTGGTGCAGACACACCTTCGGGCGGCCCTTTGGGGACGATTCAAGCGATTTACAAAATTCCTGAAATTATAAATTATACGTCTATCGGAATTGCATTGGTAGCGATTGGAATTATTTACGCTTTTCCTCTATTGACGAAAGTCATTCCCAGTGCTTTGGCGGCTTTAGTTATCGTATCGGTCGGTGCATTATTTTTGCCTGACGGCACATTTTCACAATTGGACTCAGAAGGAGCAATACCAACGGATTTACCGAGTTTACAATTGGATTTTTTCCCTATTTTTTTGGATGTTAATCATTTGGGTAAAATATTAAAATACGCTTTTACATTGGCGGCTTTAGGTGCGATTGATTCTTTATTAACCTCGGTTGTTGCCGATAATATGACCAAAACAAAACACGATAGCAATCAAGAATTAATTGGGCAAGGGATAGGAAATATTGGTGCGGCTTTGATTGGCGGTTTGCCGGGTGCTGGTGCGACTATGCGAACGGTTTTGAATATAGATGCAGGAGGAAAAACGAGGATTTCGGGCGTTATCGCAGGTTTATTTTTACTGGTTGTTTTGTTGGGTTTAGGCAGTTTGGTCGGCAATATTCCGAATGCTGTTTTAGCAGGAATTTTAATTACAGTTGGTATCGGCATCATTGACTATAAAGGGTTGCGACATTTCAAAGATATGCCTCGTGCGGATCAAGTTGTTCTGATTTTGGTATTCGGTTTGACGGTTTTTGTAGATTTATTAGTCGCCGTAGCAGCAGGAATGATTCTATCTTCTTTGTTATTTATGAAAAAAATTGGGGAAGTGTCTGAAGAAAGAATGGAAACCGCACCATTGAGCGATTTTGCGAGAGAATTTCCGTGGAATGATGAGGGCGATATTATCGAAAAAATTGGTGAGAAGGTCTATATTAAGCACTTAAATGGCCCTCTTTTCTTCGGTTTTTCTTCTCGATTTAATGAAATGGTGAAAGCCTTACCGGAAATAGAAGTTGTCATAATTCGTATGGATAGAGTCCCTTATATTGATCAATCGGGATTGTATGCGGTCGAAGATGCGGTTCAAGATATGCACGATTTGGACGCCGCCGTTGTTTTTGTAGGCATTCATGGTCAGCCAAAAACGATGTTGGAAAGTATCGCAATTATTCCAAATTTAGTTGGTAAAGAATACTGTTTTAAAACATTTGGAGATTGTGCAATATGGTTAGAAGACTATTTGAACAGCCCAAAATTAATTGCCAAAATGTCCGAACGTCAGAAAGATAATAAGACGAAGACGAAGTAAATCTGGTTACGAGTTGCTCGGGAAAATCGGTATTTCGCTTTCGCTAAACGGATTTTATCGCATAGACGTAACTTGCAATTTATTTCTTTAGTAAAAAACCGTATCGATTTTCAAAATCGATACGGTTTTTAATAATTAAAACTTATACGTATAACCCAATCGAAATATCTGCGTTTCATAACAATTCGTACTCGCAATCCTGAAAGTCGGCACTTTTGAGCATTTTCTGTGATTTCAATTTTCCAGAAAGCATCACGCCTTGAGTAAAAATTGACAATAGAAGCATTAAAATAAAAATAAAAAATAAGATTATTTTACCTTTTTGGTTTTACATTTTAAAAACTTCATAGGTTTAATCGTTTATTTTTTAACTTCCTGCTTCAAAACCGTTCTATCAGCTCTAATTTTCGCTTTCATTTCTACCTTTCCTTTTTTGGTATGCTGTAATTGGTTCGATTTGAATATTTTACCCCGCAAATAAGGTAATTACAATAGCGAATGCGTAAAATGAAATAATGACTACGGTGAAAATACCAAAAAATTGATACAATCGGCTTAGGTTATGAAATGCTTTTTCAAAGTCCATTTGTTCGTTGCTACGAAGGCTGCGTTGTGTCGAAGTAGAAAAATTATACAAAAATAAAGAGGGGATAAAATAAACTGCGGCAAGTAATATATACACGAAAGTTAGCATTCCTGAACCCAAAGCGAATATACCGCCCAACTCGCTACCGCCAAATGAACTAAGCATCGTTCCCATTATCAGAGAGCCAATTACTAAAAGTCCTGTAAAAATAAAGCCCAGAATGCCTAAAAACTTGCCCCATTTTGCGGTCGTTTGTAAGTGATTTCTGACGGTTCCGTTTACGGATAATTCCATTTCTGAAAGGTAATCATTGTCTAAAATTTGTTCGTTTTCCATTTTTTAATGTTTTGTAACTGTTGATAATCAGGATTTTGAATTGACTGAACGAAAATTGATAGGGGACTATTTATGCAACAGCGATGAAAGATAATATTTAAGTTATTGGTTGTGATTAAAACAATCTAACTTTACGCTTTTACGCAAGTTAGAAAAATGAATCTTATTTTTTCAATTATAATTCAGAAAAAAAAATATGGAAGATTTTATTAAAATTATAAAAAATAGCCTTTCGGCGGATACTTTCGTAAAATTGACGTTGAGCAAAACTCGTTATCGGACGGATTTGCAGAATGTTTATGTGCGTATGGTTGAATTGAAAAGTGAAGCAAATTTATCGTTTACTTATCATCACGAAACGAAAGATGAAGTACAGAATTTTTCGATTTCGGAAGGCGTTGAGCGGATTCAATTACACTTATTAGAGGATTTTAAAAGTGCGAATTTGTTATTAATAAATAAAAATATTGCGTTGGAAACTTCTAAAAAAGGAAAAACTCGAATGATGGAAAAAGCAACGACAAACGAAAAACCTGAACGGATGCACAATAAGGAAAAAAGTCGTTTTGTGACAGCGGATAGACCGTATTTGAATCATTTGGGCATCACGAGTAAGGACGGAAAAGTATTAAAAAGTTGGCAGTCTAAATATAAACAAATTGATAAATATATCGAAATTATTGACGGTTTATTGAAACAAACGGCTTTGCCAAAAACGATTCATATTGTCGATATGGGCAGCGGAAAAGGCTATTTGACTTTTGCGTTATACGATTATTTAGTGAATGTTTTGGATTTGGATGTAACGCTTACTGGTATTGAGTTACGGGAACATTTGGTTGATTTTTGTAACGATATTGCAAAGCAGTCGAATTTTGAAAAATTGAGTTTTATTGCCCAAGATATTAATGATTATCCTGCCGAAAAAATCGATATTTTGATTGCGTTGCACGCTTGCGATATTGCGACGGATATTGCATTAGCAAAGGGAATATTATCGGAAGCGGCGTTGATTGTGGCTGCTCCTTGTTGTCACAAACAAGTGCGAAAACAAATGGCAAAACAAAATCCGTTACAAGCGGTTTTGAAACACGGCATTTTGGAGGAACGACAAGCGGAAATGATTACGGACGGGATTCGGGCGTTGATGTTGGAGGGAAACGGTTATGCTGCCAAGGTTTTTGAGTTCGTTTCGAGCGAACACACGAATAAAAACCTGATGATTGTCGGGACAAAAACGCAACAACCCGAGCCTTCCGCTTTCGAGCAAATCGCTCAAATTAAAGCACAATTTGGAATTGAAGAGCATTATTTGGAGCGGTTGATGAAGTGATTTAACCGCAAAGTTCAAACTTAGTGAATTAGGTTTACCAAACTTTAAAGTAAACCTAACGCACTATCAATTCTGAAATTCACCTCGTCAAGCGAAGCAGCCGTCTTTCGTTTTAATCTTTTCTCATCTTCCGAAAAAACTCTGGTAATTGCCGTAAAGCCGCTAACTCACGCCATTTCGTTCTTGCTTCTGCTGCTGGAGAACCGAAATAAATTTTGCCGCCTTCCAATGATTTGGAAACTCCAGACTTTGCCAAAATAACCGCTTTCTCGCCAATTCGCAAAGATTTGGAAATACCCGCTTGACCGTAAATCGTGACATTATCCTCGATAATCGTCTTTCCTGCAATCCCAACTTGTGAGGCAATAATACAATTTTTGCCAATCACAACACCGTGAGCGACGTGAACTAAATTGTCTAATTTCGTGCCTTCGCCAATCACCGTATCGCCAGAAACGCCTTTGTCAATCGTACAATTCGCACCAACTTCTACGTTATTTTCAATCAAAACTTGACCGCAAGCGTGCCATCTTTCGTAACCTTCGGGTTTGCCTTTGTAATAAAAAGCAGGTGCGCCGATGACCGTTCCCGAATGAATTTCGACATTATCGCCGATTTTGGTATTGTTATAAATGACGACGTTGGCGTGTAAATAACAATTTTTACCAATTTCGACTGCCTCGCCAATCATCACATTAGGCTCAAAAAAGCAATTTTCGCCGATAATCGCACTGTCCGCAATCGGTTTTGTGATGCGATAATCTGGACGATAACGCTTTGCTAAACTGTTGTAAGCCTCGAAAGGGTTATCGCAAACGAGTAAGGTTTTTCCTTCTGGAAAGTCCGTTTCTTTATCAATAATAATAATTGTAGCGGCAGAAGTCAGCGACTTTTTATAATATTTTTCGACATCTACGAACGTAATATCGCCTACTTCGACTTTGTGGATTTCGTTCAAACCAGTGGCTTGTAAATCCGCATTTCCGATGAGTTTTGCGCCGATTATTTCGGCAATTTCTGTAACTGGTATCGTTGGTATTTTCATCTTTTTCAATTGATTGTTTGTATTCGCTCAAAGATAGTTAGAAACCGTTTTACGACAAAGGTTTGGCAATTAATCAAAATAAAAAGGCTCTTTGACAATTTCTGCACGTAGCGGCTACTTTAGCTTCCGAAAAGTCTCAAAATCCTTGCGGCAGCTAAAGACAGCCGTTACGAAAATCTCAATTTATTCGAATTTTGCAGAAATTGTCAA
>Ga0306865_1000561_pt1 | contig 13426 bp, 12 predicted proteins | sample AntRauTorckE5431_FD_190441 | JGI IMG/M metagenome (GOLD analysis project Ga0306865, IMG submission 190441) | Saline lake microbial communities from Rauer Islands, Antarctica - Metagenome Torckler E5 #431 (v2) (version 2) | ecosystem: Environmental > Aquatic > Non-marine Saline and Alkaline >... | reverse complement strand
CCGTCCCCTAGGGAGATTTTTTGTTTGACAAAAGTTTGACAATTGCTACACTGTATACATGAAAACAAAACCAACGACCCAAATCGGGATGCGCGAATTCTTGCGTAATATAAAAAGTGTCAAAACCGCTGTCGGAAATGGGGAAGAGTTTGAAGTACTTGACCACGCGACGCCGGTGTTCAAGGTGGTACCTGCGAAAGCTGCCAGTACCCACAAATACACCTTCGCTGATCTGTCTCAGTTTCAGTTTACCGCTGGTCCAAAAACTCTCGCCACAGACGTAGATGGTTTGGTTTATGGCAACTAAAGCAATTATATTTGATAGTAATGTTTGGATTGGGTATTTTAACGTCAATGACACCACGCACAAGCGGGCAGTGGCTGCGTTCGAGAAACATAGCAAGGACACCGTCATCCTGACCGAATACATTCTGCTCGAACTAGCCACCGTACTCAAGCAACAGATCGGTCCAGTAGCCACCAACAAAATCATCAGTGTACTGTTACAGACCGACACCATCGAAGTGCTTGAAAGCACAGCCTATTTCCAAGCAACACTGCAACAATTTTTGACCACCAAAGAAAAACACCTATCTTTTGTAGATACCTCGCTAGTCACCCTAGCAAACGATTTCACCATAGTGACGTTTGATAAAAAATTAGCTGCTGCGCTGAAGGGGTAGCTGATTATGGTGGCTGACCCTATTTCTCTTGAGAATAAACTCCGCCTAGACTAAGCTTCGCCTCTCCTAGGCGAATCCATACTGACATTGCAAAAGGGCTAGGTATTCGCGAGCGTCAAAGGCTCGTCGTGCGTCGCTCAGGCCAAAAGCGAGGAAATGGGGTCAGCCACCATTAAATCTGTAAGATATGTTAGGCATATCGCCAATGAAGCAAGGACCGACTTCTGCTGTTTTATTAAAACGCAAAAATCCCCAGCAGGGGATTTTCTTTTTGGGGCCAGAGTCCGAATCTTATTCTAACCATTCTTTCAGACCAGGAATATATGGGAGGAGTGAAGGAAAAGCTTGCTTTGATTAGTGATTACGTATGATGTCTATGCAGATTGACTGGTTTTCGGTATCATTGGTTATGTATGAATAAGCCGGCGAAACAACACACCATTCCCAAGTGTTATTTGAAGCAATTCATTGATCCTGGGATTCCTAGCAATTTTGGTCCTTGTGTGTGGATTTTTGAACGTGAGAGTAAACGTGGCAAGAGGAAAAATATTAAAAGTGTTCTAGTCAGTAAGGACGTTTATACCTTTGAAGGTGATTATACAATAGAGACGTCACTTGCCAGGCTTGAGAGTGATTATAGTGTAATCTTCGAAAATAAGATTAAGAAAAAAATCCCACTTACATCCCAAGAGCACGCTGTTTTTTGTGCTTTTGTTGCAGCGATGCTTCAACGGACACTCAAACAAAAAGAGCATGTTGAAAATCAGATAGATGGAATCATTGCTCATATTAAACAAATGGAAATGGTACATGGATCCAAACCTAAAACATCTTTAGAATGGGAGGAGGCCAAGAAAGATGCTCATAAAGTACAGTTGGTTGAAATGGCTCCAGAAATCGCAAAGATTCTATCCAAAATGAACATCGCCTTTCTGTGTTCTAGGAATAAAAATGTCTCTTATATAACTTCTGATTCACCCGTACATCTTTTTAACAGTCAGACACAATTTGACCCGTTCTACTCTCCCGCGTTTGGACAAAGAGGGGTGGAGGTACGAATGCCACTCTCTCCGGAGATCTCTGTATCTTTCAGTTGGATTTGTAACGTTCGTGGTTATTTAATGGCGACAGAAGATATGGTGCATAATGATAATCGAATGGTGTTTGGACACTCTCATGAGTATTTTATTTCAAACTCTGAAGAAGTGAAAAGGAGATGGTTTAATCGACTTCCTCTTGATCCAGTATTCCTTTGGAGATACTTAAGACATGAAGTGCCGCGGAGGGTGGTCAGATTTAAGAGACGTAAACAATATGACAGATCAAGAAAAACTAAATAACGCTCGAATACTGTTTGATAGGGGAGAATATATTGGCTCCAGAAAACAATTGGAGTCAATATCCACAGATAACCCCAACATCAGACTCAATGTCCTACTTACATTTTTAGGCGTTTTAGATCATGTTACTGAAAATGAAAAGCTTCTGGAGGTGGTTGAGGAAGGGATCAGTCTCGCCGATACGTTAGGAAATGATTCCGTAAAGATTTATCTACTGAGTAAAAAGTGTTCCTTCCTACTTTCAGACCTGTCCATGATGTCTTACACTCAAGTAAATCTCAAGCTTGCCTCAAGAGCGTTTGAGTGGATAGATTTTTCGCTTGAAATTGATAAACAAGAGTACAAACAGATTGAAGTAGATAAAAAAAAGTTGAAAACTGAAATAGATGAGTCAGTAGAGCTCATATTATCAGCATCAGAAAAATCAACCAATCATATGTTGCTGGGACACCTGTTCTCTACAGTTGGTGATATTTATAACCAGTGGTACTTGATTGATAAACTTATTTATCAAGAAGGAGGTAAGTTGAAGAGTAAGGTGGCAAATCTTTACTTCGTCAGAAGGTGGAATCTTGAAAAATATCTTTATCCAAGAGAAGGTCGTCGAAAAACTGATAGTTCAAAAAAACTTTGTATTTTCTACTTCAGAAAATCCGTAAAGGAGTTTGGTTTAGCTGGAAAAAAATCAGAGCTAGCATATGCAATTTATAATTTCTCTGTAAAATACACACTCTTTAATGAGTTTCGTAAAGCAAAAAAGCTACTTAGAGAGTCGAAGGTAATCGCTGAGGCGAATCAAGATAAGAGGCTGCTAGATAAGATCAGTGATTTAGAAACAAAAATTGCTGATAAAAATCGCACCATCAAAGATTATGTGGGTGAGATGGGCCTAGATTTGCCTAGGGGTGTTAGATCACGTGGTTAGTTAATAAAATCTCCTAGTTACTAAATGTGTATGTTGGTACTGGGTTTGGTATTGAACTATAATCACTTACAGATAACCTTAACTTCGGTTGGCAGAGCACGTGTGTGGTGAAAGTCCGCAAAGCGTAAACAAGGCCAAGGCACCCCGGGTGCACTTATTCATCTTGATGATTAACTGTATTTGTATGAAACATTTTTCAGCAGAACTTCTTACGTCTGTAGAACAATTCGTTGCTCTAGTATATGCCGGTGTTCTGTGTGCCTAAGTTCGGGTTATTTCAATTTTAGTCAAAATGCCATCAATTAAAATAGATAATTTATATTCTGAAGAATCTTTCATTCGCTATTGTCAGGGTGATAGATTTGAAAGTACCAAACTCGGAAAGAGGGTTACGGTTGAGTTTCTTCGAGCTGCTGAAGAAGATGGTTTAATAGTGCCTTTGCTAGTTCAAAACGAAACTAGAAAGACAAAAGAGGGAGAAGAGGAGGTTGAAGTCAAGTACTATAGCCCGTTCCAGATTTTTCTTGTAGCTGCGTTAATTGAGAACAGTATTGATGATGGAGTTTTACGTTCTCCTCATAATGGTGAGTGGCAGAAAGAGCAGGGAACAAGGTTCATAGATTGGGGAGGTGGACATCAGTTCAATGCGGATATATACGAACAAAAAAGAGGAGCTGAACCAGAGTTCAATCACAATGCTCTAACTATCGCAGATGATTTTCATAAAATATTACGATTTATACACTCTTTAGATCCTGAAGAAACATCTCAACGTATGTATGAAAAACGTAGGTTGCATGACGGTGCTCCATTGCTTACCTATGACCTCACACCTCTAGAGCAGGGAGGGAAGTCCTTTTTGGAACAGCACGATTTAGACATGAATAGGATTAAGCGTGTTTTAGTCAGTGTTGGCTTTATTGCCACAAAGCTAGATCCTTTAGAACACTGGTTTTACTATGTTAAAAAACACTCCCAGTTTAGGAAAGATAAGCTAAAGGGAATGGCTTTAGTTGCTCAGGATTTGTATGGGTTTTGCGATATTGTCTATGACATTGTAGATATTTCGTACAATGAAAAGTTGCCGCCTTTCTTTGAGCTACTTCATCCCGATATTAAGCCCTATAGTATGGAGCGTCCTGAGCATGCTTCTGGCCATGATTTGAAAGCAATACAGTCTGCTTTAAGTAAGTTGAGGCAATGGGTCTCTGACCACCAGGTGCTACTTGCTGAGTTAGAACCTGCAATAATGCACGATAATGTGAAAGCTATGCTTGCAGAGTGCGAAGTTCAGCTTAATGACTTTGAACAACGATATGGAGATCGACGTTATGTAGGGTCGCGGAGAGTTCATCGTGCTGATTCAGTAAAGATTGATCAATTAGATTCAGGGACAAAAGCCATGGTTGAACAAATGGGTAGACAGAGCGTGAGAATGGAAGAGGAAGATAAGGGTAGAAAATTGTCTGAAGATGAAAAAACAGAAGTGATTTCCCATAAAATTGCCTTTTCTATAGACAGACGCTTAGATGATTTAGGACGTTCTGTGTCGGGAGTTGCTTATAAAATTGCACAAGCAATGTGGCCGATTCACCATAGGGCAGAAAAAGAAAAAGAAATGTCCCAAGGTCCAGCCATGGAGGAGTTTAGAAAGAGTGTTCCTAAGTCTGATCCAGAATATGCTCGAAAGCATCATGAGTTCTGGAATACTGGAATGAAAGAATATCAGAAGCCTCATCAGGAAAAGATGGATACAATTAGAAGTGAGCAGGATAGTTTGCATTCGATAGGTGGCTTAACTAGACTGGTGTTTTGTGCTGCTTGTCGGGCAAACTTGGTACAGAAGCATTATTCACATAATGACAGCCAGATTACTGAAGAAGCTGTTTGCGATGCTTGTTTCGGGTTTGAAGCTGAAAAAGTAATGCTTGGTACAGACGATGACAGAAAGAATACAAAGTATGCTGAATGGCATTGTGATGGGTGTGATCAGCTTCTTTTAAAGTTTGCTGTTGGGAATGTGATTGCTGCTCGTACGATGAACAAGACATCAATGCAGGTAGTGCTTGAGTACGGTCATGCAAAGGTCGAAGCGAAGTGTCCGAACATAAAATGTGGACATATTAACCACAGGCCTCTTGATTGGGGTTGGACATTTTAACCGCTGTTACGTATATTGTTAGTAGGGGAGCATTCCCTCGTCGCATCTGCGGCCATTAATAAAGCCAGCTTAGGGCTGGTCCAGGTAGCGATATGAAGGGCTGTCAATTTAACCGACGTTTTCGTAGGTTCAATTGAGAGCTTTTTTTGTGCTCATCTATTTTCCACGTCAGCGAAGGTCCTAATAATAAGGACAGTCATATGACAATCAACATCCTCGACCACCATAACGATTTACAAGCAAAAGCAAAGACAGCCCATATTCCAGGTATGGATTGGGAGGATATCTACCAAGAGGTCATCCTCCACCTATTAAGAGTTCAGCATAAGTACGATCCTCAAAAATCCTCACCCCGAACATTTGTGTGTCGTATAGCATCAAACAAGATTTGTGATCTTGTACGCATGAGCCAAGCTCAGAAACGAGGTCTGCATCAAACAGTATCACTAGACCAGCTCTTAGAGTCTGGATTTGAGATTTAGTAAATCACCCAACCTTCAAAACCATCGAAATGTCGATGGTTTTTTGTTTGTACAGTGGAAGCTTTAATTAACCGTATCCTCATTTCTCTTAAAAAATAGTGTGATCAGCTCTTTTTGGGAGTTATTCTCCTATGGAGCTCTAATACCCAAGGAGTAAATAGTTTTCGTTGAAAGACCAGATGCAAGTTATTTTTTGCTCTAGTGACCCCTACATAAAACAAGCGCCTAGCTTCTCGGATGGCTTCTGGTTTGTTTGCGTCTCTAGGGTCTGGAAATGTTCTTCTATTCATTCCAAACAGAATGACAGTAGGGAACTCTCTTCCTTTTGCGCTATGTAGTGTACTCAAATTGATTCTTCCTGTCTCTTCAAATCTTCCAGAAAAGTGCAGCATAGAAATATCTTGTCCAGTTTCAGGGTCTGTTTTTACAATCATTTGCTCTAAAACGGCCCAGTCATCTGTCTGTGTTCTTGCTTTTGTAAGCCAAGGGTTTACTAAATCTTTTTTAAAAAGAAGTAACCATTCATGGGTTGAAAGTTCTGTCATCGTATTTTTATGCAGGAAAATAGCTAGTTCACGTTCAATTTCTCTCCGTTCCACCCCAGTAGCTTTTCCGTAAACAAGGGTTTGTGCTTCATATGCAAGTCTACGGAATTGTGGATCACTCTCTTGCCATCCACCCATAGTCCATTTTGCACAGGACTCAGTAAGTCTAGAGATTCTACTTGCTCTAACTACCAATGCATTTTTATCTGCTCGTATGTATGAAAACCCTAGAGAGTCAGCAACTCCACTCAGTAGGTTGCCGACATTAGCGTCTTTATATAAAACTGCAATATCTTCTAGTCTTACTCCTTTTTCTATAATACTCGGCACAAGAGTGTTAAAAACAAAGTTTGCTTGCAAATCCTCCCCACCGTCAACTGGATTAAATATTATTTCCCCTTTATGGGCACCTTCTGGTGCTTGATAGCCACGCTCCTCACCAAGCGCGGCATTTGATGCTTCAATAATACTTGTCCCACACCGATAGTTGAATGGGAGTTGAATAGTTACAACGTCTTCTCTTGAGGATAAGCTCTCCAGTAGTCTAGGGTCTGCACCAGCAAAACGATATATGGACTGATCAGGGTCGCCTACAGCGAACAGTTGAATGCCTCCAACAAAGCACAATTGCAATACAAGATTATGTAGTGCAGACCCGAGGTCTTGATACTCATCGACAAATAAAACCGGAAACTTTGCTCTCAGGGCTTTTCTGATCCAGTCATGCTCAATAATCATGCGGGCTGCAATGAGTGTCATGTCTTCGTAATCTATCAAGCTATTTTTACGAAGTTCGGCCTCGTACGTTTCAATCAGACGCGTTAATCTTGGAGATGCGTTTACCCACGATGGATCATTTCTGTCTATGATTGCTTTACGTTTAGTTACTGCGTTGAACCAGGCGTCCCTCTGATTACTTCCGTCAGTAATCACCATGTCGCAAGCAGTATCTCTAGCAGTATCTTGCTGAGATTTCGATGCAACTGAAATATCTTCTGGGAAGCCAGGATAAACACATCGAGCGTAGGGAATTACAATTTGGCTGAGTGCGAAACTATGAACTGTGCCGATAAAAACTCGGTCGTCTGATTCAATGCCAAGGGACTGAAGTCTGTCTTCAAGTTCAACTGCACATTCGTTGTTGTATGTAATGCACGCAATCCCTCTCGGTTCAGCCACATCCTCTAGTAGTGATCTGGCCATTGCGGTTGTAAGGGTTCTGGTTTTTCCACTTCCGGGACCAGCTAAAACAACACAATGTCTAGTTTCTCCAATTGCCTGGATTTGTTGAGGATTTCCAGTCATTGCTTCAGCTGACTCGTCATAGAGTTTTCTGTCAGCCATACTTTTACTTCAAAGAGTTAATCGCTTCACTAATATAAGCTGGAGGTTGTATGCCAGCTTTATTTGCAAGTCTAGTAGCTAAACGACCTTTTCCGATTGAGGTTATCATTGATAGAAGTTGCTCGCTGTTAACTGGAACTGTGCCATCTTTCCAGCCACTAATCCTTTTGCTTCTAATTGAACCAAAGTCTCTTTCTTCTAGAATATCTAAAAGAGCAGCGCTCACTCCAGCAGTGTTAGATATCTCAACTTCAAGTGTACTGTTGTTTAAGTATATTGAGTATTCTTTCGCTTTGTTTTTTAGTGCCTCATCGTCTGTTAGCAAAGTTGCTTCTTCAACAGGTGTTAGATTATTCTCACCTGATAGATTTAAGGTGAGATTGATTAACCTAAGTGCACGAATTGCACCTAGTGCCGTCTTACCTTCTTGTGGGTCCCAGTCTGTAATGATGCAATAAGGCATTCCCAAAGCTTTAACAAACTTTAAATATGAAGAGAAGTGAGTGCCTCCTACGTTACACACTGCAATACCCGACTCATCCAAGTTCTCTCCAATAGTTTTGGCAAAAACAGGTATTAGAGCTTCTTCCGCGTCACCTTCAACTAGGATAACTCCTCTTGAAAAAAGGATTTCAGCTTTGGTTACATCTAAATACCTCTCGATATCTTCATGCACATCTTTTTCTAAATCGAGTTTTGCAAGAGAGTAGATATGACTTTGGTCGTTTGACTCTGAACTCCTAATCATAACAATTGAGTTTAGAGGAGAGATAGCAGCAATATTAGGAGAGTGTGTAGTTAAAATAAGACTTATGGGCTCGTCTTCCATGTCTTCAAAAAACTTTCTAAAAACGGCTCTTTGAAGTTGGGGGTGTAAGTGTGCTTCAGGTTCTTCGATACAGAGAATTGTATAATTGTGTTCTTTCTCTTCCCTTAACCATTCATATTCAGCAAGCTTTAAAGTTAATAGAAGGAGATTAGCAGAACCTAAGCTAGCGTCTGCTACACCTCTTTTACCATCATCAATAAGAAGACGTAGATTTTTGAAAAGTCTAAATGGATCTGTAGGATTTATACCTAGTTTGGTCTTCATATCCTGCAAGGGTCCTGTAAACGCTGCTGTTCGACTCTTTATTGATTCCTCAAGTTTGCTGATAGCAGGTAGAGCAGTCAACTTTTTACTTACAGTATTTATCTCTGCAGCAACAGCTGCTATATCCTCGTCGGGTACTTTACTAGCGGCGTCGTCTAACAATTTCCGTAAGGGTGAAGAGTTCCAGTTTGCAAGTTCGTTTTCAGCATCTCGCAAAGCTTTCAATAATGCAAAGCTGATTCTCTGGTGTACGGAACGACTGATAGTATTAGTCTCGATTCCTGAGCCGTAAAGGATGAAATCAAAATCTGCCTCAGTTTTTGCTGGTCCAGTGATGCCGGCTCTTTTTTTGAACACATAACTCAATCGAGCAATATTGTGGTCGTCACTGAGTCGGTAGTCGGTCAGAAGTGCAAGTAAATCTGGATTAGCGTCAAAATCAGAGAAATCGAGATGTACCTCTACTGTAGGATCTGTTGCCCAATCATGACCATCCCAAATATCGGACAACTTTAGTTTACGTGCATAGTCTGGTAAGGAAGAATCAATAACTAACCTTACTGCTTGCAGAAAGTTTGTTTTACCAACTCTATTTTCGCCCAAGATGACAGCCTGCTGTTCAAGACTGACATCTATAGAATGAAAGTTTCTGTAGTTTTTTATTTTGACTCGGCTTAAATACATGATGTGCCCATTGTATTCTTATCGTTCTCAATGTAAATACTTTTTGTTATCAGAAATTAATGTGAGCATTTTTCTATTATCCGCATAGTTAGTTTGTGACTATTTTTCCAGAGCCACTAGAAACAATCTGGTTGTTTGAAATAACTTCGTATTTGTAGTCTGAAATGCCTGTTGTTACGCCTGAAATGGACACAGGAGCGGTTCTTATATCAATATATACATAATCACCTAGTCCTGGCTGTATAGCGCTAGTAGCGCCAAAATCACCTTGACCCAACTTGGTCCCGTTAGTCTTTAGTAGCTCAATGTTTACGGCTCCTGTAAAAGGAGAGGTATCATTATTTCTAATATCAAAGAAGTATCGATGTTTACCGTTGACTTGCTTCACTGTCTGACTGGTGACAACGATGTCTTTTTGGATAGCAGCGACTGCTGGTTGTTGAGTGGGGGAGTATGAGGGTCCAGGGAGGTCGGCCCAAATTGTGACAAAGAGCCAGCTTAAGAATAAGACTATTAATGTCGTTGCTACTGGACTCTTTTTAAATGAGTTGATAAGTGTCTCATCTTCTCCCAGTTTGAATAATGCCATAGTACTTGCTTAGACTAGTAATCTGAGTAACAGGTACAAAAAGCCCGCTACCAGAGGGACCGAGGTCCCTACGTAAGTTTCCTTACGCAACATGAGACACGCCCTGATAACGGGTTGTTTATGTCTCATGATTTTCGGCCATGCCACTAGCTAGCTAATAGTTTAGGCCTTTAATATTCAGTTGTCCTTACATTATGCCTGAAATCGAGTAAAATGAAATGGTATATGAGTAACGATCATAGTCTAAAAGCCCTAAAGAGGGCAGTCATTATTCTGGATTCCCTCGAATCTATGGTTTTAGTAGCGCCGGGACAAGAAACTTTTGAAGTAGGCTTCATTGATTGGTGTAAAAAACATCCAGAGCTTTCTGATTGGTTGAGTTTACAGGCTGCTGGAAAAGTCATCAATGATTCAGGAAGTAAGTCCACCTCCATCAATTTTACAGATGAAACAGTTTTGGAAGATCAAATCATCGGATCAGTTGTCCCTAGCGGAAGCTGGGTGAGCGTAAATAGAAAGACAATAGTTTTTCATGCGGAAGATATCTCAGAATTGCGTAGATTAAGAACTAGTCTAGTGACCAGATTAGACACTATAAAATCGGATGACCTATTTGTAATAAGTATGAACGGAAAGCTATTGAAGGTGAGATTAACTCATGGTAGTCCTGAAAATGTTTGTGAGTTTAGAGAGGCAGGGAATCCTTATAAAGTCATTAAAATGTTGTATGAGAATGGTCCAGTGAAAACTCAGGATCTAGCTAACCAGTTTAACGTGACTAGTAGACAGATAAGGTCAATTACTCAAGTAATACGCGATAGCGTCAAAAAGAACCTGTTTCTTGAAGATGGAAGTACATTTCTTAATCACGTAGGAGAGAAGTATCAATTAGAAAATATTACTCAGTAATCAATAACCTACATATATAGGTTATTGATTCTATGTTGATAACGACCTTTTGTAAGGGTCGTTTTTCTATTTCTGAGCTGATAATCGATATCGACAGGTATAGGGGGTCATGTGCCACACTCGTGTTGTGAAGCAGTTAATCGATAATGATGATTCCCAACAAACCGAACTAACTCTTGAACAGCAAGAGGATATTTTTATTGAAAGAATCGCCGAATTGATATTCAGTCAGCTATCGTAACCTTCGCAAATACAATCACGTGAACAGAGGTCGTCAGTGAGTCCTCTGGAATAAAAAAACCAACTGTAGCCCATGGTTAGCACATTTAAGCCTCCCGCTCTGTCCCACCGGCCGACAACGGGAGACCTCATGTGTTCGTCATGGAAATTGAGATCAAAATAACTATAAATAGGGGGATAGTTACGTAAATCTTTCACGTGTACATAAAGTTTATAAGTTTTAATCTTCCAATCGTATGACTATGAGGGGGGAAGGGCCGGACTATGGCTCACCAAACGTTAACCCAAGCTGGTTTGCTTATGTCGAAAAAGCACATCAGCCAAAACCAAAGAGAACAACACATGTCCGCATTTACGTAGACACAAAAGAGATTATTAAGAAAAAAGCAAAGCAGCGAAGTATGACCGTTCCTCAGTACATGAGGAAAATGGTTGAGGAGTATCACTAGCGTACTTTGATGGGTGAATACATGTAAATCCCGTTGTGATTCAATCCGATTTTTCTGAATGAATCACAATAGTGGGTTAACAGTAAAAATGACTGTAATAAAGGGCATAATTGATATTGAGGCACAATTCTTACTTAGAAAAATCACATTACAAGCACCCCCCCACTTTAATCGTTAACAGTTGAACTATGAAAAAAGCAATCATATACACACGAGTATCGACTGACGAGCAGGCGGGAGATGAAAAGCATTCGCTTCGCACCCAACAACGGCTATGTTCGGAAGCTATCGGTACTAGCGGTGATTATGAGCTGGCTGAGAATGGAACCTATAGTGACCCTGGAAAAAGTGGTACTAATATGTCACGACCGGGACTTAAAGACATGCTTTTGAGGATTCATGAAGACGATCGGGTTAAGGCGGTATATGTGCAAGATACAGATAGACTTGCCAGGAACGTGAATGACCACATGACTATTCGGACAATGTTACAAAAACGGAATGTCATGTTGGTATCTATTTCGCAGCCAGGTATTGAAGACACTCCCGAAGGGAACTTCATGGATGTCGTGATAGCTGGGGTGAATCAGTTACAGTCTGAGATAACTGCACGAAAGACAGATAAGAGCCTACGTGAGAAGTTTAGGAATGGTGGCTGGCCAACGAAGGCACCAATTGGCTATAAAAATATTGGTGATCCTATTGATGAAAGTATTAGGATTGTGACAGTTGATGTTCCTCGTGCACCTTTTATCAAAGAGATGTTCCAAATGTATTCAACTGGTGACTATTCACTAGCTTATATCAATGACCATCTCTACAAAAAAGGATTCTTTACTGAGGCAGGGAAGCAGCTAGCTTTAAGTAAAGCCTTCGAAGTCTTAGCTAATCATTACTACTATGGGCAAATGCACTGGAAGGGATTAATTAATACCGGTAATCATGTGCCGATTATTAGTAAGGAGGTATTTGACCGTTGCCAGAAGCTGCTCAGTTTCAACAATAAGTATGCGTGCCGTCGCAGGAAGCATGACTTTCTACTTCGAGGGTTTGCCTTTTGTCACTCATGCGGTAATAGAATGACGGCCGGTAAAGTTCTCAAAAAGAATAAGGCTTACTATCACTGTACTTTGAGAGCAGTAAGTAAGTGTGAAGAAAAATACACAGAAGTGAATAGTCTTGAAGCTCAGGTCCAAGTCCTGTTTGACGGCATTAAGTTTTCGGAAGCTCTTACCGATAAGATAGTGACTAAAGTACAGTCTTTATATAGTAAGCAAAAAAGTGTCATTCAAGCAGAAAAGAAGACAATTCAAACTACTAAATCAAACCACGAAAAGAAACGTGAGGTTGCGGAGGAGAAGTTAATCAACGGTATTATTAACGACGGTTCATATTCTCGAATAGTTTCTAAAATAGACGAACAGATAGATAGCCTTGAACAGGAGGAATATAAGATTGATCAAAAAAGAAAGGTAAAGATCAATGTTGTGCGTGAAGTGTTGAAGCTCGTAAATAATATTGGTGCGACATATGAAGAGGCTTCACCAAATCTAAAACGGCTGTATCTGGGTTTGTTTTGGGAAGAGTTTAAAGTAGCAGGGAAGATTGTCGTAGATGCACAAAAAACACCCATTCTACTTGCTTTAGAAGCAATGGGGTCTGTCTCATTCTCAAGGTGTGTTGAGAGTCCTTTTCAGGAACCTGGAACGTCTTCAGACTTGAAGGTGGTTCAAATAGGTTCTGTCTTGGGCGACTACCGGGAATCGAACCCGAACTTCCGGTACCACAAACCGGTGCACTAACCGCTATACTATAGTCGCCATGTGCTGCCGCTGTGATGCTAAGAGTTTTTATCATCACTGCGGGAGTGGGTACAGTTATACCTATTTTCGACCAAAAAGTCGAGGGGAAACTCATGAATAAAGGCTATACTACGAAATATATGGATCAAACAGCTTTAATAGTAACTTTATTTTTCACCC
>Ga0306865_1000554_pt1 | contig 13648 bp, 12 predicted proteins | sample AntRauTorckE5431_FD_190441 | JGI IMG/M metagenome (GOLD analysis project Ga0306865, IMG submission 190441) | Saline lake microbial communities from Rauer Islands, Antarctica - Metagenome Torckler E5 #431 (v2) (version 2) | ecosystem: Environmental > Aquatic > Non-marine Saline and Alkaline >... | reverse complement strand
CAAGGCGCCTCAAACGCTCAGCGACTGGTTGCAAATTTGAACATGCCGATCATTTCAGGCGGCGCCAAGGGAATTGATGGCGCAGCACATAGAGCCGCTCTTGACCTTGGTCTTCCGACCGCCGCCATTATGGCCGGAGGTCTCGACAAAGCATATCCGATGGAGCACTGGGATCTTTTTCACCAAATAGTGCGTTCCGGGGGAGTGCTGATGAGCGAGCTACCCCCGGGCACTGCTCCCACGAGATTTAGGTTTCTGCAGAGTAATCTACGATTATAGTAATGAAAAATATATCTGTCCCAATTTTGAATCGCGCGGCCATCTACGCGCGGCAGTCGTTGAGCCTTGCTGATGGAATAGAGAGACAGGTTGAGCGTTGTCGAAAGCTTTGCCAAGATCGAGGCTGGGATGTGGTTCGAGTATATGAGGACAACGAGGTGTCCGCGTCCAAAGCAAGGGCTAAGGGGACTGCGTGGGCCACAATGCTCGAGGATATTTCCAGAGGCGGCTTCGACGTGGTCGTGGCGGTTGACGTAGATCGGCTCCTTAGACAAGTTGTGGACCTCACCCTCTTGACTGAAACGGGCATCCGGGTGCTTACGGTTGACGGGGAGATCGACCTCACGACTGCCGATGGACAATTTCGAGCGACGATGCTGGCGAGTATTGCGCAATTCGAAACCCGAAGAAAGTCGGAACGCCAACTACGGGCAAACGAAGCGAGGTCTGCGGCAGGAAGGCCAGTTCCAACTAGACGTCGATATGGTTACGAGACCGATGGGTGTACGCCCAGGGAACAGGAGGCAAAAGAAGTAAGGCGTCTTTTCCAAGAGTTTCGGGAAGGTGCCTCTTTAAGAAGTCTCGCACTGGACATGCGCGACAGGGAAGTAAGTCCGGGGGGAGGGCGTGGATGGCCCCTGAACCGAGTCAGATGGATCCTCAATAGCCCTTTCTACGGAGGCCAGACACTTCATCTCGGTCAGGTTTCTGACTCTCCCTACATTGTTCCGATTGTCTCCAAGGAGGCAGCTCTAGAAGTCAGAGCAATCTTGGCGGATCCTTCTAGAAGGACTTCTCCAGGGAACACTGTCAGGCACGAGTTGTCCGGCTTAATCAAATGCGGTGTATGCGACGCTCATCTTAGTTTCATGAACAGCTACCTCTGCAGCAAGGCAACAAATCACGTTTCGATTCGCAAGGACAAGATTGAGCCCCTGGTGATGTGGCGAGTCCATCAGTGGATTACGGATATGGATGTCCCCGAGTCCCCAAAGCCCACATCGAAAATAATGCAGTCCTTGCTGCTGGAGTCCGCACGAATTAGCTCAGAAATATCGCAGCGCCAGGAGATGGTTTTTTGGGAGGGTGCAAACAAATCCGAGCTGAAGTCAATTATTCAAGCACTTGGATCAAAGCGTCTCGAACTAGAGAGGGCAATCGACTCACAGCGATCGACCAGTGCTCTGAATGACATTATCGATCAAGTGAGGGCCAAGTGGGAAGAGCCGATTGACCCATCGAATTTCGAGGATTGGCAAGAAGCCATGATCTCTATCAGTCTTACATCAGGGACGGTGCTCGAAGCATCAGACTTTTCATTTGAGCAATTTGAACTTAAGTCTCGAGTAGAAAAAGAGATTGGCGAATGGCCGGCCTTCTGGGATTCTCTCTCTCTCGACGTCCGCCGAGAAGTAATTAGGTCTCTGTTCAGGGTCGTAGTAAATAAAGGCCGCACATACGAGCGAATCGAGATAACGGTGATCGACACGGACCAAGGCTCCCCGATTCTGGAACTCTAAATTGAAAATGGATTGCTGCGATCGACGTGTCGTCGGACAAAGGGCTTAGGGGCCGAAACGAAAACGATCGTTTACGGACACTTTTCAAGATGATCACAATACCCACTAAACAGGCCAGCCACAGGTGTAACTAATCTAGTCTCACAAACTATGTAAACTGACCACCGTTTAAGATAGACTAGCGATATGACTAAACACCGAATTGGGTATGGGCGCATCAGTACTTCTGATCAGAGCTCTAGTTCCCAAGAAGATGCACTGAATAGGGCAAATGTCCAACGTCTTTATCTGGATACCTTTACCGGCACCAAAGCCTCTCGCCCCGAATTAGACAAGGCCAGGGAGCAGCTCAGAGAGGGAGATGTTCTTGTCATTACCCGCCTCGATCGACTAGGGCGATCAACGAAAGATCTCCTCACCATTGTTGGGGAGCTTGAGAAAAAGGGTGTTCAGCTTGAAGTTCTGGAGCAGAGCATCGACACATCGACTCCAGAAGGAAAGCTGTTTTTCACAATGATCGCCGCTTTTGGGGAGTTTGAGCATGAGCTCATGAAGTCACGAACAATGGATGGATTAGCTGCCGCTAGAGCCAGAGGAAAACTCGGAGGCAGAAAACCCAAATTGTCAGACAAGCAAGTCGCCGAGGTTGGCCGCTTGTACCGGGAAGGGCGAGCAGTACAGGAGATCGCTGATTTGTTTAGTGTGAGCAGACCTACGGTTTATCGAGTCATTGGCTAATCCAGCCTGATGCTAGCCATGCGATATTTATTCACTTGCCGCTTGGGAGTGGAAAATTCAGATTGGACAATTAGGCTGACATTAGTCTCGGAAGGAAAAGATGTCTAAAAAGAGCACGAAACCACCTGAAGTGCAGACGTTTAGCCTGGACGAGTTCTTCGCAAAAAGTTATGTTGTTCCTGCTTATCAGCGGAACTACGCATGGGGTACAACTGAGATTCAACAGCTTATAGATGACCTCGTTGAGTTTTCAATGATTCAAAAAGCCCCTATTACTTATTAGGGGACGTCATTGTCGTTGAATCTCGTGACCGTGACTACGATTTTGAAATCATCGACGGGCAGCAAAGAATCACTACCCTGATGATTCTTTTCGCTGTCATATACCGGCGTTTGAGAGATTTCCACTGGGACGAAGACGACCTCTACGCGATTCGCTCTTTGGTTTACAAGAAAAAGAAAATGCAAGTCAAGATGAGCGGGAGCGGGTCGGATGCGGTTCTTGCCTATCTCAATGGTGACCAAGCGAAAGACTTGAAGAAGGAAACCCCCACCCAAAAAGCGGTTTACGGCGCAGTAGAAGAAATCAACAATCTTCTCGATGACCACTTTGGGGCAAATAAGAAGCCAGGAACACTTCATGATTTCTTCGAGACGTTGGTAGAAAACGTCTATTTTTCAAGGCTTCGTCTTGAAGACAGTGAATCCGCCTTCGAGTTTTTTGAGCGGGTAAATGACCGAGGACGACCTCTTTCCAAGACTGACCTTCTAAAAAACCGTCTCTTGCAGAAGATCAAATCTGACACTGATTTTGACAACGCCTCCGAAACTTGGGCAAATGCTGAGAAACGTCTACTTCCATTCGGGCGGGAAGGTTCAATGCAATACCTAATGAAGTTGATGGCCCAGGGGCAGTCAGGGGTAAAAGTAAAAGATAAAGATTTGTACTCCACTTGGAAAGAGCAAGCCAAGGACGATAAGTCGTGCCAATTGTTGATCGATCAGATAGACGATGGATCGAGGTCGCTCGCATTGCTATTGGATGACAAAACTCCCCACGGCGACGAGGCGATGTACGCGCAGGGTACCAATTTCATGGGCTTCTCCCAAAACCACGGCATCAAGTTGGCAGGAGCGAAGCTCGGCAGAGATGCTTACGACGAGCTTGCCAAGAGGCTGGAGGCACGGGCATTACTTTCCCTATTCGCCTTAGAAAGGTCACAAACCTTTGAGCAATTAGCGGTTCGTTGGTCGCATCGAGTGCATGGGCTTCCTGCTAATGCCACTCCAGGCGACATTGTCGACGCAGTCGATATAGAAAAGGATGTGATTGAGTCCCTTCTCGAACGAGCAAAACTTGGAGTTGAAGATTTACGTTACGGAAAGACTCCTGGTCAAACCAAGCGAATAAGGCTTCTTTTGGCGATGGTGAATTTTGAGGGCAACAGTAATTACCCAATTCATCATTTGTCGATCAGTGAATTACTGAAAACATCCAAAAAGCTTCGCGGGCAGCTTCATCATGGTTATGACATCGAGCACATAAGTGCTTCTAGTAGATCTGATGAGCTTGGAGAGCTGAAAGACTCTGTAGGAAATTTGACGCTTTTCTATTCAAAAGACAACAGGTCCGTGGGCAATGCTGACGTGGAGCTGAAAGCAGAAAGCTACGCAAACTCAATCCTGTATTGCACTAAGGCTCTCACAACGGTCAAGCAGCAGGACAAATCTATCGAGAACCTCGTTGCTCCTTTACGGGTTGCAACAGTTGACGATGGTTTTTGGGACGGGGAAATGATCGAAGCAAGAGCAGGTCTTTATTTCTCGATCCTCGAAGAGCACATCCGAAGTACTCTTACCCCGTCGTAGAGAGTTGTAATTTATTGGTGTAACTCTGGAAAGAATGCGACGTAGGGATTAGCGGAGCTATTTAGTTTCCAGGCAAATGAATTCACAAGGCTAGAAAGCTAGTTCAATTTCCCGCCAACAGAAGGTCTTCAACTCGAATCAGTAGCGGTTTAGACAGTCTATCAAGGGCCTGAAATAGGTGATGCGAGTTGGGGTTTAGAGGTCGCAGTTATTTCCTCCGCAGGCACAACTCACAAGCTTTTTACCGTTTATGTTGTGGGTCCCGACGCACTTGCTGAATCCAGCTAGCTCTATGAGGGTGTGACTAATATTGGGGCGTTTTCATTGTCGTTCCTTCCGAAGACATCGCCAAGGGCACCTGGCGCCTCAGCACAACATGGAGTGCTCAAGAACTTCTCTTCTAGGCTGCATAACTAGTAGTCAGCTAATTAGCTCGATACAGAGCCTGTGGAAAACTTTAGGCAGTGCAGCCACAAACGATGCATGATTTAGCAAATGAAAATCCTCTGTGCAGTTTGTGAACTCTGGCTGGTTAAACTCAAGGTCGATGGTGGTGAAGTTAGCTACTGGTGCGAGCGTTGCCATCAACATGCGGACCGAATCCCTCCTAGAGAGACCTGTCGATAAGTTTTTCCCAAATCAAACACAGCCATTGAAATCCGTGCGAGACAGGAGCCAGTGGAACCTAGCTCTGGGTTGTTTTGGTCGCCTTAATAACCGTGCAAAAGAAGCTTTTTATCTGAGTAATCGTCTATAAAGTCCAGCGTTCGCCTCCATCCAACTCACCTCTTTTAAACCGTGAGAAAATTGTGTAACTGCAAATTGCAGTTCTGATAGGAGTAGATGGACAAAGCATTAACGGTTCGCCAAGTAGCCGAAGTACTTGGAATTTCCGAGCGCACCGCTTATTTTTACGCGAAGACCGAGGCCGCCCTAAGGGCGGTAAAAATTGGTCGGCATATTCGAGTAATGGAGAGTGATTTGCAAGCTTGGGCAAGATCCAAACAGCTAATCAAATGATTGGCTGAATTGATAAAACAAAGAGAACGGGCGCGTTAACGCCCGTTCTCGGAAAGTACAACATGCTAAATGTTACATCTCTAAGTATATACGAGTCCCAAGGGCCTCACACGCTCACCTTCAACGCAGCAGATAACGAATGGGCGAAAAGGCTCGGACCCGCAGATGAGCACGATCTGATTAGTCCATACCGCTTTGCACAAGAAAACGCAATGAAGCTCAACACGGTCAAGGAACTTGTGGCAGCCGGAGAAATCCCAAGCGTCACAATTTATTCCAAGTCCTTCATCATCTCTCCTGCTCATAGGTGCGCCGTGCCGGCTACAGCTCCGGTAATCGACTTCAGTGCTCACCCTGGATACCGAGCTGTGGGTGAGCAGCATGAGCACGGAGAAGCCGCCTAAGGATACGGAGAACCCAATGCCGGAATCCCTGTTTGGAATCGACCTAGAAGAGGTCGAGTCCTTCTGGGACATCACTCACCGGGAACAGCCAAACAGGCAAATCTGCGTGTGTGGTCACGGTGTGAATAGGCATCTCAACCTAAGGCCGGGGGAGACCGGTTGCTTTGTTTCAAGGATGAGTTGTCCTTGTGCACAGGTTATCCCCGTACTCGAAGTTTCAGACACCCGCTACTTCATGACCAAGACGGCTGGTTGGGGCGATAAGCACGCCCTGAGCACTGGCTTGCTGAGACTCCATAAGGCAGGTGGCACAGCAAAATCCTTAATCGGAAAAGTGTGCCTCAAGTGTGGGGTCGAGTCTGAAAAGTTGATACCGACCAGCATGGATGAGTCGCTGGCAGTCTTGGAGAAGCCGGGAACCAGAAACGCTTTGCTCTGCTCGGATTGCTGGGCGGGCTTTCGCGCTTGACGATCTCCAAGTCAGCAATAGTGAGAAAACTTCTTCAAGGTTGAATAGCCTTTAAAAGAAGCTAACTAAATAACTAAACAACTAAAACACTAACTGTCATTACCAACTAAGTTCTGCAGAGATCCAGAGGTGAAAAATAACCATGAATAGCTCTGTAGTTCTCACCAACTTAGTTCCGATTGGTAGTTAGTGTTTTAGTTCTTTAGTTCTATCTCTCGAATCTTGGGTAGGCAAATCTTAAATTTCATTTCAGAATCGGTCTTCGTCTTGGGAGTCATTAGACACACAACCTCTCCAGCGTTTCAGCGATGTCCTTAATAACTGAACATTGCTGCTGAAGACAGCTGTGAGCAAGAAATCAGGAAGTGAGGACAGGGTCATTCATGCCTCAGAAGTATTCATTTTTTCTCGCGAACGCGGAGGCCTTGTGCTTAGGAGGAAAGGATTTGTGGGTGTTGTTAAATTATGCCGAAACTGCCTCACAGGCCTAATGATGTGAACGCCGAACATAGCAGGGTCCGGTTTTACGTCAAGGACAGGTTGGCGCAAAACTCACGTGAATTGTTAGGCGACTCCTAATCGGGGGCTCTAAGGGCCCCAGGTAGACGCTGGAGACCACTTAAGGCCCCGTGCTAGTAATGTTCGCCTGTGTCTTCCTGGAAGGCACTGAGGCGCCCGCGGATCTGACTGCGTTGTTCGACCGCCGAGTTTAAGGTCGACACATTCGAAGTCCCCAGGCTTTACTCTTTGGATAACTAAAATCACCACAAATGCAACCCCCATAAGGTCGAAGCATGGAACGTTTCATTTGTGCATGTTGGGGGGGCTTGCTCTGCTTATCAATTAGCCGACTCTTGTGTCATGATTTGCGAGCCATGTAGGTTGGAACTTAACGTCATGGATTGGGGGTCAATGTGAGAAAAGCACTTGTGACGCCAGTTGAAGCGTCTTACTGCACTGAGATAGTTCTGCCCGACCAAGCCGCACTCGACCGTAATAATGTTGAACCTTTGTCAGCTGATTTAGTCTCATCTGCTATCAGCCTTGAGTGCAATTCCGCTAAGGGGGCTGGGGTAACTCATCACCCGCAGGCGAAAGGGAAACACAGTGCGTAAAATGATACTTTCAAAGCTAGCTATCAGTGCGAGGGCGGCCCTAGTTTTCTTCTTGCTGTCGTCTTAGTATTCGCTTTTATACCCCCCAGCCATGCAAGTTCCGTAGCCCTTGATAAGCGCGATTCCAAGGCCTCCGTGGAAGTAGAACTTTCTCAGACAGGAAATCAGCGTCTCAAGTCGACCCTCACCAACTGGAATGTAAATCAAAGTCTTGAGCTAAATAAACAAATTAGTGTTCAAGTGAGTTCGGACTGGAGCCGCAGCAAGTTTGAAATTGCGCCAAGTCTATCTAATTGCATCCTCGAGATAGGAGTGGGTCACGTAACTTCGAGCTTTTCCAACCCAGTCCCAATTTTCGTACTGGGATCAATTCCTGTGTCGTTCTCCACGGGGACAGGGTTGGTTTTGTAAGGATCAAAGGCTTACATTCGGAAGGTTGAAGGGTCTGGCACCATACCCGGGCGGGATAGCTCCATGAGGGCAAGCGCTTCAGTGCCAAGGTTGGAAACGACTGGGTGGTGATTCCGAGCTTGAGTTCTAACTTTGAGCGCATCGTGGAGTTCACGGGAGTGGGGTATGACCTTAAGGTTCGAATATTTTTAGATCGGGTCTTGGTTGACACGATTTCCGTGACAACTAGGTACCAAAGCTGACCGAAATCGCCGGGCCCGATCAAGGAGATAACTAGTTAGGGTACGACAACCACAGAAGGTCTAGTTTCAAATTTCGTAAAAAAGCTCTGAACCTCATATGTTAGAGTGCGAAACAATTCTTTTAAGGGATCTAAATGAAAAAAGCATTTAACTTAGGCGTTGCATTTTGGGGAGCCATTGTTTTCGTAGTTGCCGGAGCGCTGTCGTTGCCAGCCTCTGCAGACACTGCTGACCCGGTGGTTGTCGCTAACTCGGGGACACTGAGCCCAGCCACTGCAGGTCCTGGGTCATCCATAACCGCGACCTGGCGAGTCACCGATGATATTGAATGCTGTGACTTTCACCGAATCCATGTAATCCCCGAGACCATGGGAACCTTTGATGCGGTTGCCTATTTTGATGGCATCACTCAGGTGAGCGGCACTGGCACTGATGGCATCTACACCAAGACCTTCAATCTCCCAAACGCACTCAGCCCCGGAATCTACGACATCAGGGTGCAGGTAACTGACAAAGCCGGGAAATTTTCCTCAAACGTGACGGTTGCAAAGCTAACCGTGACAGTTACTTCCCAAGCAGATCTTCAGAATCCCGTGGTTGTGCCGGGCTCTGGCACACTTTCAAAAACCAGTGTTTTGGTCGGCGAATCGCTAACTGTGACCTGGCGGGTCACCGATGATCTAGATTGCTGTGATTTCAACCGGGTGAACTTTGTCACAGCTGGCAATCCCTCAAACAATGTTTTGGCATTCTTTAGCAACCCATCCAGAATCTCTGGTGACGGGACAAACGGCACCTACTCAAGAACCTTCTCAGCACCAAACTTGGCGGTGGGGAACTACGACCTCAGGGCTCAGGTCACGGATAAGGCTGGCAAGTACTCCAGCATGATCACCGTTGCAACGGTTGCCATTACCGCGGCGAATACCACGGACACCACAAGACCAACTATCACGGGAGCAGATTCAGCCATTAGCCCACAAACTGTCGACGCAGGGCAGTCTTCTGTGATCACCGTGAATGTCTCTGATGCGGGCGGCTGCTGTTCCAGCGTTGTGGTGAGACTGGTCTCAACCACCGGCACCACCTACCCCAACCAAGTAATGACAAGAATCTCTGGGACAGACAACGTTGGAACCTATAGAGCAACTATTCCAACCACCTCATCGATGGTGCCTGGCAACCACTTCGTGGTTGTCACCGCTAGGGACAACGCAGGCAATGAGGCCCCTCAAAGCATTGGATTTCTAAATGTTACTCCCGAGAATGACGTAACTGCACCACTGGTGCAGTCTTCATTCATCAGCACATCAACCACTCAAGCAGGTAGCACCGTCGAATTCGTTTCTGGTGGACCCTTCTTTGCTCGAATCAATGTCTCCGACAACAGTGACTGCTGTCAGAGCGTTGCAGTGAGGTTTCTAAACTCGGCCGGTGGCGCAGTCTGGAATCTAACTGCCACCAAGGTTTCGGGGGATAGCTTTCAATCGACCTATGAGGTCAGCACAACCATAAACGCGGGTATCGTTCCCTCCACTCTTCGGGTGGTGGCGGTAGCCACCGATGCCGCAGGCAATGTTTCAACCCAAACCCAGATCGGCACTGCCGTCATCAAGGCCGCAAATACTTCGGACACCCAGAACCCGGTAGTTGTTCTCAACTCCGGCACCGTATCCAAAGCCTCTGTGAAGCAGGGGGAGCAGTTGACCGTCACCTGGCGAGTCACAGATGATCTGGATTGCTGCGACTTCAACAGAATCAACATCATGACCCAGAGGGCAACCAACCCTGAAAACAGGGGCTTCTTTGACGGCGCTGTTCGGATCTCAGGCGATGGCAAGAATGGCACCTACTCAAAGACCTTTGCGGTTCCAAGCAACTTGCCAGCTGGCGACTACAGCCTCAGAGCTCAGGCCACTGACAAGGTGGGCAAGTTCACCAAGCTAGATGAGGTTGCAACCTTCCGGGTGGTCTCTGCCCTGGATGCTGCTAACCCCGTGGTTGTCTCAGGATCTGGAGTGGTTTTTCCTTCCAGTGCAGCCCCAGGTGACAAGGTGACGCTTTTGTACCAGGTCACCGACGATTTGGATTGCTGCAACCCTCACGATGCCTACATGTATGACTCTTCAGGTAACTGGGTGGTTCGAAACCAGGCTGTTTTGGTCTCTGGAACCAAAACCAATGCCACCTACCGCGTTGAGTTCACGCTGCCCTCGAGCATCACCGCCGGCACCTACACCTTCAAGTCTCAGGTGACAGACAAGGCCGGGAAGTTCAGTCAACTGCAAGAGCTTGGCTCAGTGCGAGTCTCAGTCCAGGACACCCAAAACCCATTAGTTGTTCCTGCGTCGGCAACCTTGTCAAGTACAGCGCCAGTGGCTGGCGATGTTTTGACAGTTAGCTATCGGGCAACTGACAACATCGGTGGCTTTAGTCCGCACGATGCCTTCGTCTATGACTCAAACAACAACCTGGTGCTGCGGGCTCCGGCATCCGCCGTTTCAGGCGGAGCGCTCGACACCACCTTCCGAGCGAGTTTTAGCCTTTTTTCTTCTCTCGCCACCGGTCAATACACGGTTCGAACTCAGGTCACCGACAATGCTGGTAACTACTCGAACCTGCAACTACTTGGAACCTTCAGCTTCACCAACCAGAGCCAGCAGCGCCCAGAGATCGTAAACAGCACTGGGCTGGCATCGCCGTCACTTGTTCAACCCGGATCCATTGTCAGGATCGGCTTCACGGTGTTAAATGACAGCAATGACGTAACCGCAAGGGCGCTGGTTCAAGACTCCTCGGCTAGAACCATCGCCTTTGGATTTGCAATCAGACTGTTCCGGGGAATCGGGTCTTCCCAGTACTACGCAGATGTCAGGGTTCCTGTTGACACAGAGCCCGGAGACTATGTCTTTGCGGCCACCGTGATCGATGGCAAGACCAGCTTTAGCTCGAGAGCAAGCTTCGGTAGCTTTACCGTCCAAACCCAGCCCAGCCAACTGGCTGGCCCGAGAAACCTAAGGCTTGTGGATGGTGGTGGTCTTTCACCATCAAGCATGGTCTGGGATGCTCCGGTGGCCACCACTGGTAACCCAGTGCTCTCCTACACCGCCCAGGCCCTCACGGCAGACGGAACCTGGAACGACTTCTGCTCAAGCAATTCCAGCAGTAGAAGCTGTTTCCTTTATAACCGAACCCTAAATAATAAGCCGATTGTTGCCTACCGAGTAGCAGCTATAGGCACCCAGGGTGCCGGTAGCTACGTTTCCATCTCTCAGCCAGCATCGCTGACCTTTGTCGGTGACCCCATTGCCACCCCGGCTACCCAGCCAACGGTGATATCCTCATCAGCCGTTCTAAACGTTGGCACCTTCAATGGAAAGATTGTGGTCTATGCCAAGGGCATGCGTGGTTCAACTCTGAGTTGGAAGATCGCGGGCAAATGGCAAAAGGCCACCGTAACCAAAGACTTCCAACGCTTTGATAGACCAACCAGGGCAATTGGGTTGAGAGTTGGGATCGAGCTATTCGTCAACGGCACCAGACCAGCCGCGTTCTCGAAGTCGGTGGTTACCAAGTAGCTTTTCTTGTTCCCCAACTCTTTTGATATTGATGGTCAAAGTCAGATAAGCGTATGTCCGAAATGTTGTTTGCAACCTGGGTCTCCACCACTGCTTGAATAATTTCCACGACGTCACTAGGGTCAGAGAAGGAATACCGGGGAAGCAAATGAAAAAACTTTTGGCACTTATTGGATCATTGTTGTTTGCAGTGAGCTTTGCAACCCCTGCTGTCACAGCAACTAAGTACACGGTGAATCAAAAAACACTTGCAAGCTTTAGTGCCAGCGCTACTGGTCTAACGACTCTTCAAAGGTCTCAAGTTAAGGCTGCGGTTGAAGCAAACCCGAATGCTGAGAAGTTCATTTGCACTGGCATTCGGTATGTTTCTCAACCGATGAGTGAAAACATCATGGTGAGAAAGCGAGCGAAGGCCGCCTGCGAATACGCCAAGAATCTGAATCCAAACCTGTCAACCTGGTATCAGAGCAGGCCGACCCAAGCAAGAAGTTATGCGGGCAAGGTCTTGCTGACTGTCAAAAGCCCTGATCTGCGGTCGGTAGCTACCCAGTTTGGAGTTGATAGTGAGATTTGTAAGCTCAAAGAGAATAGTCGCACCAGAGCCCTGGCCCCCTCAGCCTCGGAACCATATTCCAACGCAACTGCTTTCCCGTTTGAACCGACAATCTTGCCGATTGAAGGGCAAATAAATGTTCGATTGATCTTCGTTGATTGGGCTGACTCGGTTGGTGGTTCGAAAGATTACGAATATTACAAAGAACAGATCAAGATGTTCGAAGACTTCTACTGGATGGCCTCAGAGCACAAGTTAGACATGAACGTCACAGCCTCAGATCAGTGGTTCAGAATTCCAGGCTCCTACAAGGAATTCACAATGACCCAGCTGGATGAAGCCCAGAGCGGGTACGCACCGAAGAAGCAGGCCTTCTACGACGCTGCCGTCGCTGCCTCCGATTCTGCAACCGATTACTCCAACACGGACATTGTCTTTTTTGCTATTCCGACCGACCAGTCAGTCTTTTTGCATGGCGGGCCTCACGAGTTTAACTGGATTTACAACGGGTACCTGAAGACTGCCGAAAAGGACATCTATGACATCGCGAGTGCCGGGGACTGGTTCATAAATAATGAAGCATATGAACCGCCTTGGGTCTATTACGTGCACGAGACCGGACACATGATTGGAATTCCGCACCAGTCAAATGAGGACCTAAAAGACGGAAGTATCATCCATCTGCAAAATCCACTAAGTGGCTACGACATTATGGCGAATCAAGGAGGGGCCAGTAGAACTATTAACAGCTGGCTCAGATGGCTCGCTGGATGGATAGATGACGAGCAAGTTATCTGCCTAACCGAAGACTCTGTTACCGACCAGTATTTTGAGCTGAACCCTATTAACACAGTCGAAGGGAAAGTAGAGTCTCTTGTCATCAAGCTCAGTGATACCGAAGCGGTAGTAGTTGAGTCGCGGAGGTTTGATGAGTACTTTGATCGCGCCACCTCGAACTCAAAAGACGGACTGTTGGTCTACACGATTGATGCCACGAAGAGTACCGCGCAGGGCAGCCAGGCCCTGCTAAGTCCGCGAGACATTACTAAGTACATCGACGAAAAATCATGGCGTACTGGGCATGAATTAGATGCTGTGTTTTTTCAAGGAGACTCGATTGAGATCGGTGGAATTACTATTGAGGCCACTTCAATAGGCGCAGACTCTGACTTGGTCAGGGTCTACAGGACCTCTAGTAAGTAGTCATTTGGGCCCCATTTGCCGCACTATCTGCACACGAAGGGCACACGACGATCCTTCCTGACACATCTACCTACGCAAAAAAAATGCACAAGCCTGCTGAAAACGGCTGCTCATCTTTATGTTTTCGAAAGAACCGGACAACAAAAATACCCAGGTCTAAACATTGGATAAATGAAAATCGCCCAGCTAGACCAGGAAGCGGAATTAGGCGTTGGGCAACTAGCAATCTCCAGCCACAGATACATCA
>Ga0306865_1000552_pt1 | contig 13715 bp, 12 predicted proteins | sample AntRauTorckE5431_FD_190441 | JGI IMG/M metagenome (GOLD analysis project Ga0306865, IMG submission 190441) | Saline lake microbial communities from Rauer Islands, Antarctica - Metagenome Torckler E5 #431 (v2) (version 2) | ecosystem: Environmental > Aquatic > Non-marine Saline and Alkaline >... | reverse complement strand
TTAATGCTTTATTTTAGTACCTCACTCATTGAACTTACTCTCTCTTTAAGCGGCTGCAAATCTAATTCTTTATCTACAACTACCTAATTAAAGTTTAAAATAATTTCTTTCTTCTAAACCCCTTTTTCAAGTAAACCAATTCGCTTAGAGTAACAAAGAACTTACTATCTCCTCTTAAGCGGCTGCAAATCTAGTCAACCTTTATTAACCTACAAGCACTATCATCTAAATATATTAAATAAAATAAACATATATCGTAACTGACTAATAACCAGGCATATAAATTATCAATGCTTGAAATGTCGTACTCCCGTCATTACCATAGAAGCTATATATTAATGTCTATATTAAAACAATAGTTAGATATGCTTTCATAAATAGCCTTTCTATCCCCTACTGTAATATAAAAGTCCTTCTCACCACAGTGAAAAGGACTTCTCTTATAATATACTATATGTATAGACTTTGTTACACCTTACCTATAAGTATGCCTGCTGACACTGTACGCAACTCTGGGCCTCGGTTTGTCTGGAAAAGACTTTCAGGAAAGTACTTACCAAACAATATAATGTTATTATATCCAAACTGCACTTCGTAGCCAACTCTATACTTCTCCAAGCTATAGTCATCACGCACTTTATTCTTTCGTTTACCATTATCTTTCCATACTTGCTTCTGGTGACTACCTATAAGATAACCGAAATTAACTCCTGCAGATAAATACAGTGCATCGTCTGAATTTTTAGGAGCTAACTTAAAATTGATCATCAGTGGGATATTAAGGTACTGAGTCACCAATTTGTTCTTTTGATATTCTACTCCATCTTGGTTTATAAATAATGGTATGGAGTCTGTATTCAATGATACGGATTGCTTAAACCGGTAATTATTATAATCTATTCCGATACCATACACCAATCTTATTTTTTGCTTATACAAATTCACAGCTTGCGTAAGAATGTCCCACTGAAGGTTTATGGAATTCCCTGTACTTATTTCAAGACTGCCGTAGTCTTGAGCTGTCTCTAATTTACCGTCTGTATTCATCAGATTATTAAGACCAAGATGAAACTTATTCCAACTGGTTTCTATAAACTTTGGTTCATCTGAACTGAACTCTTGAACTAGCTTCTTTATGTCCTCCCACGAATCTCCGTCATCCTCCGTCTCTAGGTCTGTATTATCTCTATTGGTGGTGATCTCAATTACCTCCTTTTTTCTTTGAATGGTATCGCCCATATCATTGGTAGAAGTTTCTTTAGTTTTCTCCTTTATAATTACTTTTATTGCTCTAGTGTCTAAAATAACTTCCTCTTTTGAAGTACTAGAATCTGCCTGTGCAGAGACATTTAGTGCAATTAGTATTAATAATAAAGACGTGATGTATTGTATTGTGTTTTTCATGATATGTAATTATTTAGTTTTATTCTTAAACGGTTGTATGCTTGCTATTGCATGATACCCTTCTGTTTCTAACTCAATGTTGAGACTTGGTCTTTTACTCCTGCTATTGCGTGTAATACGTACTTGTGGATTTCTCACTCTATTATATATTACTGAAGTCACTTTTTTTATACGCTCTAATGGGTTATTAGTTACAAAAACAATAACTTTTTGCCTACGAGTTTTAAGAACCTCTCTAGATGTAGCTCCTTCAGTATCTTGGGACATTATAATTGAGGACTCTTTTAGTGCCTCCTTTTTGGGGTTAAACTGATCCTCCTTGTTTTTAGGAATACTTACTATAAATTCAGTTTTGGGCTCTATTTGTAATCCATGTTTTACTTCGTTTGGAAGCTCATCTGAGTTCATGTGTGACTCTTCTTGAGCTATGTTCTGCTCGTCAGGAGTATTATGTCCGCCTGACACAGCGTATACTTTGCTTTCTTCAGTTGAGGACTGTACTTCACTTGCTTCAAGAGTTATCAAGGTACGTGGTGATAAATGCTCACTAGGGCATGAATCTACTTCTTCAATATTAACAGCCGAAGTCACTTCTTCGACAATCGGCGTTGTATTAACTACCTTATTATCTGGCGTGAGCAGCTCTGCCGAATCAACGGTAGATACTTTTTTAGTACTTTGGGCTTCAGGCCAAAGCAAAACTACTACGGCTAGTATACATATAGAGGCTGCTACTGCGGTCCATTTCGTGTACATCGGAAGTATAATTACTTTATCGTCTTTTAGCAGTGAATTCTTTGCACGATAAGTTACTTCTTCGTCTGCTATTAGAACAGTAGACTTAAAAAGCCTCCACTCTCTGAAGAGAAACTCATCTCCCTCTATCTGATCCATCACAATTAACTCATCTAACTCACTAAGGTTTCCCTCTAGTAAGTCGAACATCACTAACTCGTAATTATCTTTATTTAATTTCATCTTTTCAATTCTAATAGTACTTCCTTCTTTATACGTACTTGGTGCCTGGTTGTAAGACTAAGCATTGCCGCTTCAGCAGTAATAGCTTGACCACCTTTGGCAGGTATCGAGAATCTCCATCCAACTGTCATTGGAGATGTTGTCAGACTGAGTGTGCCGCCGTAAGCGGTATGTACCGAAGTCATAACATCATCAATTCTAATTTATTTATATATTCCTTTATATACTTTCTGGCCCTAAAAATATTCACCTTTACTTGACTTTCGCTCATTCCGGTGATTTTTCCTATACTCCTATAGTCATGACCCTCATAGTCTCTGAGAGTAAGTGCACTTTTTTGCTTATCAGGAAGCTGACTAACTGCTTTATTCACATACTCTATCAGATTATCATACTCATAGCTTTCACTAGCTACATGCCCTGCACTTTCAAGATCTGTATGTTTTTTATTCTTACGTATCACATCTATCATGTTATTGTATGCTATTTTAAAGAGGTACGCTTTCGCAGTTTTCATTTCGACACTGCCTATTCGCACCCACAGCTTCTCGAACGTATTTTGTACAATATTCTCTGCTTCATATTCATCTCGCATGTTTTTCACGATGAAACGAAATATCCCATCAGAATATAGCTTCACACATTCGTTGTACTCACGGATTGTCATTTAGTTAGGTTATGGATTATACGCATCGTAGCATATAAAGTTACACAACCTTATTAAAATATTTTTATTTTTTTTCTGAGTTGCGTTTATTGAATACTTTTATTCGATAGGTTTAGATATTGTTTATGAAGTACCATTGGTAAGTTATATTTCATTACCCTAATCTAGCTTGTCAAACATACATTTGCCGACATATGAGCGAATGGTTCGAAACATGGTTTGACAGTGAGTATTATCACACATTATATAAAGATAGAGATTATACAGAAGCAGAAGCTTTTGTACAAAAATTAGCAGAGTATCTCACACCCAAAGCTGATGACCTCATACTGGATTTAGCCTGCGGTAAAGGCAGACATAGTATACATCTTAATAAAATGGGATATACCTTAGAAGGATGTGACTATAGTGCCAACAGTATAAAAAAAGCGAAAGAGTCTGAGAATGAAAAGCTTCACTTCTATGAGCACGATATGCGAGATATACTGCCAAAGCAGTATGATTATGTCCTAAATTTATTTACCAGTTTCGGTTACTTTAAGACACAGGAAGAGCACCTCTCTACTTTAACCCATTTATATGAAGGACTCACAGAAAACGGTACTTTAGTAATAGACTACTTGAATGTAGACTACGTATTGCAAAACCTTGTTAGTAAGGAGACTACTATGATAGATGGTATAGAGTTTTACATAAAAAGAGAATTGTCAGATGGAAAGATAGTAAAGCATATCGCCTTTGAAGCAGAAGATGGGTGGCACTATCATAAGGAAAAAGTAAGTGCTCTGAGATTGGATGACTTTACTAAATGGCTTGAGCTCGTTGGTTTTACACTGAAAGAAACTTTTGGAGACTACGGTCTCCAAAAGTTTGATACTAAAATATCGCCTAGGCTTATCATTGTAGCACAGAAGTGATAGAACAACTTATAGATATAGACCACCGACTATTCATAGCCATCCACAATGAATTAGCTAATAGGTTTTTTGATTTTATATTACCTCTGCTGCGTAAACCTCTCGCCTGGCTCCCACTCTATCTCGTCTTTGTATTTTTGGCAGTTAAGAGATATAGGCTTAATGGTATTTATATAACAGTCGCCACTGTTATAGTAGTCGCACTCTGTGATAGATTTTCTGCTGGTTTTATGAAACCTTTTTTTGAACGATTAAGACCTTGCCACGAACCTAGTCTAGCCGCATATATCCGTAATCTTATAGACTGCGGTGGACAGTACGGATTTATATCATCTCACGCTACCAATCATTTTGGGATGGCGGTCATGTTCACTTGGTTTTTTAAGAAATTAAGTACTATGACTTATCTCAACTGGATATTTTATGCGTGGGCAGGTATTATTTCCTTTGCTCAAGTGTACGTAGGTAAGCACTATCCTGGTGATGTTATAGTAGGAATGATCTGCGGCATTTTGATAGGAAAAATCATTTTAACTATATTCACACAATTGAATGTGATAAAAAACTTATCACTGAAGACTAATAACTAAGAGAAACGTGTTTCAAGAAAAAGCATTAGCTATACTAAAGGCGGGTAAAAATGTATTCCTCACGGGTAGTGCGGGAGCAGGAAAAACCTATACCCTAAATCAATTTATTACGTACCTAAAAGCCCATAAGGTTCCTGTGGCAGTGACTGCAAGCACAGGAATAGCAGCTACCCATATGAATGGGACTACTATACACTCTTGGAGTGGTATAGGTATCAAAAATCAACTGACCCACGAAAACCTTAAATCACTAGCTACTAAGCAGTACCTCACTAAAAATATAAGAAATACGCACATACTTATCATAGATGAGATCAGTATGCTGCACCGAAATCAGCTGGATATGATAAATCAAGTACTGAAATATATCCGTAACTCAGCCAAGCCCTTTGGAGGAATGCAAGTAGTGTTTGCCGGTGATTTTTTTCAGCTACCGCCCGTAAGCAGAGAGCCAGAACCGAGTAATCAGAAGTTTGCCTTTATGAGCAAAGCTTGGGTAGAAGCCGCTCCTACGGTGTGCTATCTTACAGAGCAGTATCGACAGACTAGAAACGAGCTTAATACTATACTTAACCAAATACGGAGCAATGAAGTAGACGAAGGTGCGGTACAACTGCTACAGGAAACACGATTTAACGAGCATACTATAGAACCTACTAAACTCTACTCGCATAATGCGGATGTAGATAGTATGAATGAGCAAGAGCTGAAAGCTCTAGAAGCAGACGAGGAAGTCTACTTTGCTAAAAAGTCTGGTAATATCAAAATGATGGAATCCTTTGTGAAATCGCTTATCGTGCAGGAAAAACTCATCATCAAAAAAGGGTGTAAGGTAATGTTCCTCAAAAACAACCACGATCGAGGGATTATGAACGGTACTCTAGGCGTGGTTGTTGACTTTGGGAAGGATGCTGAAGAAAACGGCCCATACCCGATGGTACAGCTTATGGATAAGCGAAAGATCCTGGCTACACCAGAAGTTTGGTCTATCAATAATGAAAAAGGTACACCTATGGTCAGCTTTGAGCAGATACCACTCCGATTAGCTTGGGCCATTACCGTGCACAAGAGTCAAGGTATGACCCTAGAAGCAGCGGAAATAGACTTGAGTAAAGCATTTGAACCTGGACAAGGATATGTAGCACTCTCTCGACTAAAAGAGCTAGACGGCCTTCGTCTGCTGGGTATCAATAGAATGGCCATAGAAGTAGATCCACTGGCTTTCAAAGCAGATCAACGTTTCCAAGAACTAAGTGGCGACGTAGATCAACTGACCGAAGAGCATTTTATAAGTGACTGGGAAAGCTATATCTATGCAGCTGGAGGAACTACAGATGAGAACGAGCTCAAAAAACACCGCAATAAAAAAGTAGCCAAAGAGAAGAAAATATCTACACACGAGGTTACTATACAGTTAATAGAGCAAGGGATGACTCTGGACCAAATAAGCACAGAACGCGGCATGGCCAAAAGCACCATACAAGGACATATACTCACTATCTCAGATAAGTTTCCTGATGTAAACATAAGTACGTACCGACCAGATGCTGTGCTCATGGACCGTATCAACGAGATCTACCTAAAGGCAGATAAAAACGCGAAAGAGGATGATTACAGTGGCGATGGTAGGCTCAAGAGCAGTATCATTTTCCGTGCTTTAGAAGGAAAGGTCGACTATTCTACTATCAAGCTGGCGTATGCGTTTTTGGATGTGTAGGGATGGATTCGTACAGCATTTGCACAAGTTCAGAATAATTGGGAGTCAGTCTTTCGGCTAAAAGCACCACTAACAAAAACAAGCTAATGGCAACTACCGAGAAATCCTCAGCAGTTTATAACTACCGTCACTAGTGGTATGTGCAAATTTTGCATATCCCACTAAGCACGGAGCTATACTCAATCAACATTATCCAGTTGCCATAATCTCAATGTTATTATATAAGTGGGATATCGAATAATACGGACTGAGTGATTAAAGACCGTGAGAGTATTTTGAGAAGTGTGCATCAATTTTTAGGCATAAATGTGAAGTCATAGCCTTAGCTATGCCAAGAATTTATAACGATAAAATTGGTGATACAGAATCAGAATAGTCCCGGTGTTTGATGACTTAATCCGTATAAAAGACCAAAAATAGCACCATTTCAAAAGGAATTTGTAAATTTACCAAGTGTCTGACAATATTGAAATATATCAATCTATCGAAGGAAAAAACTCCGTAGAAGTGATTTTCGATAATGATACTGTGTGGTTAACACAAGCTCAGATGGTTGATTTATTTGAAAAGACAAAGCAGAACATAAGTCTCCATATCAACAACTGTTTTAAAGAAGGAGAATTAGATAAAGAGTCAACTGTCAAGGAATACTTGACAGTTCAAAATGAAGGAAACAGAGAAATAAATAGAAAGATTAAACTATACAGTCTTGATGTTATTATTTCTGTTGGGTATAGAGTCAAATCTCAAAAAGGAACACAATTTAGAATTTGGGCAATCCAAGTACTTCGAAACCATATTTTACAAGGCTACACGATAAACCAGCACAGACTCGAACAAAAAGAACAAGAAGTACAAATCCTTAAAAATGGGATACAAATACTGAGTAGGGCTATAGAGGAGAAAGCAGGCGATAATCATTGGCTACAGGAGTTTTCTAACGGACTAAAACTACTAGACGACTATGACCACGAGACACTAGATAGTAAGGGTTTGAGTAAAGCCAAAGCTATATACCCAAGTATGGAGGATTATCAAGAACTTATTGAAGCTATGATTTCTGATTTTGATTCAAAAGTATTTGGCAAGACTAAAGATGACAACTTTAGTAGCTCCATAAATCAAATAACTAAGGGAATGGACACAGAAGACTTCTACCCTACTCTAGAAGAAAAGGCAGCTACTTTGCTATACTTAGTGGTAAAAAATCACTCCTTTGTAGATGGAAATAAACGAATAGCTGCGGCTTGCTTTCTAAAGTTTTTAGCAGCAAATAAGGTGCTCTTTCAAGTAAATCGTACTCCCATAATAAGTAACGATACACTGGCTAGTCTCACCCTATTTATAGCATCTAGCAAACCCGAAGAAATGAAAACGGTGAAGCAACTGGTGATTAGTGTATTGAACAGGAATAGGATCTCAAATATTTAAACTTGAAATGAGAAATTTAGGCTTTAACCGATATTTAATTTTCATCTTAAGTCTATCGCTATTATACTCTTGTACCGTTACTAAACTTCAGACTGAAGGTTCTTATATTCACAAATTTGAAGGAGGTCATTCTAAACAGATAATCATTATTAACGATTCATTATTGAGTTTCAAAAACAACGTATCAATGATGCACTTAGATATCTCTATTCCATATGAATTGGAGAATAATCAACTCAATATTTCTCAAAATTTTAAAGATACTTTAGATGTAACTTCACAACTTATTTACCCCTCAGCAGAAATAAAAATAGCAAATCAAAGAACTCTTATTATGGATAATTTAGTTTTTAAATTTAAAAAGGAAAAACACTGGGAATAATTGCAATCATCTACAGTCAATATATTAAACGCATTCTTTAACAACAATAAAATTACAATGCTCATCCAACACACCATAGCCTACGTAAAACAAGAACTAAAAAACGCTGAAGGCGGCCATGACTGGTGGCACATAGAGCGGGTATGGAAAACAGCTAAGCACATAGCCAAAACTGAACAAGTAGATTTGCTAATAGTAGAGTTAGGTGCTCTACTGCACGATATAGCAGACTCTAAGTTTCACGATGGAGATGAAAACATAGGACCACAAAAGGCTCGTGCATTTCTGCACACTCTAGAGGTAGAAGAAAATGTAATCACCCATGTGATACGTATCATAGAAAACATCTCTTATAAAGGAGGCAAAGAAGCTCAGACTTTCAAGTCTGCAGAACTGGATGTGGTGCAAGATGCCGACAGGCTAGATGCTCTGGGTGCTATAGGCATAGCCCGCACCTTCAACTATGGTGGATTCAAGGATAGAGAAATCTATAACCCTACTATTGCATCAGATCTGAATATGACCAAAGAGAAATATAAGAACAGCACTGCTCCCACTATCAATCACTTTTACGAGAAACTCCTCTTGCTCAAAGACCGTATGAATACTGATACTGGCAAAGCTTTGGCAGCAAAACGTCATCAATTTATGGAGAGTTACTTAGAGCAGTTTTATAGTGAATGGGAAGGAGAATTATAGCTTTTTTACTTTTTCCTTACTGCTACGTACTTTGGCTCCTGCTTAAAACACTGCACCATCATAGAGTATAGCTCAGGATGATTTCTTTTAAACTGATCTGACCGCTCAAAGAAATACTCACTAGCTACCGCAAAAAACTCTGTTTCACTCGTACCTCCATAGTTTCTAATGTCAGATGTATCGTTATTAATCTCCTCCATCTTATCATGTATCATCTTAAGCCACGGTATAGTGTACTGGTGGCTCATTAGCACTTCTGGCAATCCATCTATTGATCCGTCTTCTTTATCCAGCAAGTGTACGAACTCGTGTATGGCAGTGTTGTGCTTATCTGTAGTATTCTTAAAACCATTACGCAAGGCATTGCGAGACAGTATCATCTTGCCATTCATATAGCCATCTCCCACCATACCCATCACATTTTTATCCTTGGCTCCGTCTCCATACTCAAAATCCATATTAAATGTACTCGGATATACTAAGACTTCATCCAAGTAGGCATACTCCCATTCATCAAAACCAAATACGGGAATGGTAGCACTAGCTGCCACTAGAGCTTCATCTAGTGGATCGAGCTCTAAGTTAACTCCTGTCACTTTCACCTCACTTAGAAACTGCATTACAAGTGCACCAAATCGCTGCTTGTCTATATCAGACAGTCTACGATAGTAATAGACATTCTCTTCTAAAAGCTTTTGCCACTTTTTATCAAAAGCACGAAGTGGCTTACGCTTAGGTTTTCGTACCAAATAAATGAGATAGCCAATTAAAGCCAAAAAGAGAATGTAATACACAGTCGGTAAATGTACTGATAGATAACCAAAACCCTTAAGTTATTCTATTTTTGAAGTGTAAAATGACAAACTTTTCTATGACAATCTAGTCTTTCAAAAATCGTATCCTAATGGGAAACTATTACAAACCGGAACAAAGACTTCTCCAGCGTATAGTGTCTATATGGAAGATGCTATTCGCAGTGCAAGAAGTACTGCTGATAAGTTAAAACACCTACTCTCGCAATAAACTGCAAAATACAATTACTCTTGAGACGAATTCTTTACCTTTGACTCATAGATGATGGATCAGATAAAATGCCCTAATTGTGCTCAGGAGTTTGACGTGGAGCAAGCACTCGCAGGTAAGCTAGAAGTAAAGTACAAAGCAGACTATGAGAAAAAAGTAAGCGAGCAAGCGTCTAAGTTTAATGCAGAGCGAGATGTCCTAGCTAAAGAAATGGAAGCCTTTGAGTTAAAGAAAGAGAAAGAAAACGAACTCTTCAAGGAACGTCTAGCCAAGCAGATAGAGAAAGAGAAAGAAGTCATCAAGAAATCTACGCAAGAGAATTTTGAGCAGCAGCTCAAAGCCTTAGCAGACGAAAACGAGAAAAAGAAAGAAGAAAATAGACACCTGCGAGCTGCAGAGATAAATCTACTAAAGCGAGAAAACGACCTCAAAGAAAAAGCTGAAGAACTTCAGCTAGAAGTAGACAAAAAAATGCTCGAGAAGCAAACAGAGATAGAAGAAAAAGGCCGAGCCAAAGAGCGTGAAGTCAATCTGCTGAGAGAAAAAGAATTTCAAAAGCAACTGGAAGACCAAAAAAAACTCATAGACGAAATGAAGCGTAAGGCCGAGCAAGGCAGTATGCAGATGCAAGGTGAAATACAAGAGTTAGCATTGGAAGAATTACTGCGTACCTCCTACCCCTTTGACAATATAGCAGAAGTAGGAAAAGGAATACGCGGAGCAGACTGCATACAGACTGTAATAAACAGCTTGCAACAAACATGCGGCTCTATTATATACGAGAGTAAGCGAACCAAAAACTTTGCTGGTGACTGGATAGATAAACTGAAACAAGATCAAGTAAATGCCAAAGCCGATCTAGCAGTATTAGTAACTGAAACTATGCCTAGTGATATGGATAAGTTTGGTCAAAAAGATGGCGTATGGATCTGTGGGTTTAATGAAGCCAAAAGCCTAAGCCTAGTGCTGAGAGAAATGCTAATGAAAACTCATTCTGTAAAGTCCTCTGAAGATAATAAAGGTGGTAAAATGGAAATGCTCTATAGCTATCTGAATGGAAACGAATTTATCCAAACTATCACGAGAATACTGGAGGTATATACCAATATGGAGAGTGATCTCAATACAGAGAAACGAGCGATGACAAAAATCTGGAAGACCAGAGAAAAACAGATAGAGGTAGTAGCACTAAACATCTCCTCTATGTTCGGCAGTATAAAAGGAATAGCAGGAAATGACTTAGCATCTTCTTCCATTTTAGAATTACCAGATAGCCCTAAAAGCGAATAAGTCCATTCTCTTTTCGCCTATGATAATATATATAATAAGGATATTATGAGGAATTAAGGATTTTATTGACTGAGTATAAAATTCCGATTATGCTATAAAGAGTCTCTATATACAGTTTCATTTACTTCAAGCTAAACATATTTATCATTCCGTAAATAAAGATACGCTAAGACAAAAGAATAAATCTCTCGATAATCTAGCACGATTCATACACTTGATTGAAGATTTCACTTGGATAACTTACTTAACAAATAGTAATAGATTACTAAACTCAAAAGAATTGAATAACTAATAGAATCAAATAATATCCACACGGGACAATAATCTAGACACTATCTACTCTGAAGCCACAAAAGAACAGATACAATAAGAACAGTAAATAATAGATAACATTCAATATAAGTTTAGTCAATCTTTATTCAAGGTGTATGTGAAACGCACCTAAACCAAGTAAGACCTAAACTCTAGCTAAAATTGAAATGTTCCAAAGCCTATTCAGTGAACTACTAGATGTAAAATTAGAAAAGCAAAAAACTTTATTTTTTTTTAAGCGAGAAAAAAGATGATAACTAAGCAAAATTTTAAAATATTTTGTGCTAGGCTGTAATTAACACAACTCTAGATTGATCTGTTTTACTATTTTTGGTTTAAATATCGTAAACATAGGATGACACTCTTCTGTTAAAAGCTAAAATTTTCGTCATTAGAAAACGGTGTTAAAAGTCTATAGACAGCACTATTTCAAAAACAACGTACTGAAAACCCTGAAATAGAATCCCATATACGGAAATAATTCTCTAATTTGTGGACTTTTCCCAAATTGAAAATATAAAATTTCGAAAAAATATTTCACATCTTAAGATAAATTTAAAACTTCAACTATTTATATATCAATGTCTTACGTATAATAAAATTACAAAGAGTAATTCTATTTATTGATTTTAAAGAGCCTATATATGTTCTGATGTGCCACAAATACCACCTCAAAAGTAAATTAATAAGGTCTACTCTCGTACTAAGAAATAGATACAACGCCACTCGGATACAACGGTATTTTGACTAGGGAAACGTACATTTCTTACACAACTTAAAATATAAACCCCAACATTAGTGGTCGTCTATACACTACTAATGAGTTAACCCCACTGCTACCTGTCAAATTGCCCTAAGATTTGGATAGTCAACAGCCCCATTAATTTAAACAAATCATTTCATCAATGAACAAAAATTTCAAAAATTCAATTGCGATCGTAGTATTACTTTTTTCTTCAACAATCTTAGTAGCTCAAAACAACAACACTCTACAGGTGGGTATGCTCTCCACCTTTGATGCTTACACAAGCGATGGACCAGTCTTAGTAAATGGTACGGTGTATAACGATATCGGATCGGGTGTAGGTCTCATAAGTGGATCACATTATGCCGTTACCACCCCGCCATCGACATACACCGGCGAGACACACAACAATAACGATACTACTGACATATGTAAAGAAGATCTGCTAAGAGCCTACATACATCTATGTAATGTCTATGAAACCGAACCTGGTACTCACGCACCATCCTTTGGAGCAGCTCCCAGTTTAGCTAATAATCAAGCAGGTGAAACTTTGTCTCCAGGAGTTTATTCTATAGGCGAAGCAGGATCTGTAGCAAATACCTTAACTCTAAGCGGAAATCAAAATTCCGTTTTTATATTTAAATTTGATGGCGCACTTAGTATAGCCGCAAGTGCCAATATGGTTCTTCAGGGTGCACGAGCTGAAAACATTTATTGGATAGCTGAAGGAGCTGTTACAGTAGGTGCTAATAGCAATGTTAGAGGAACTCTTATTGCACACCCAGGAGATGTATTAGTAGGTGCTAATTGCACTATTGAGGGACGACTACTTTCAACAACTGGGGCTATAACAATCGGATCTAATTCTACAGTTGAAGCACCAATGGGAAACATTAGAATTCGTATCGGTTTCTTCAATGATAGACCAACAGCAAGTGCTGTCGATGTCTTAAGAACCCTCGACAGTATTGTAATGTTCTCTGGCAACGGAGCAGTAAGTAATGGTGGTTTATCTGGAATTATCGGAAACATAGGAGCTGCAGTTGGTTCTGTTGGTGATTTCGTTAATTCAACAATAATAGGTGTCAAAGGCGTCGTAGGTGACGCAGCAGCACTTCAAGCTAAGTTGGACTTAGATACAGCATTGACAGAGTTAAATGCCTTGAGCAGTGATAGTACGATTACTACGGCACTTGGTGGTGGTGATACTATGACAGCAGGAGTCTATGATATCACCGGAGCAGGTAGTTTATCAGGCAGAATTATTTTAAATGCACAAAATGATTCTGATGCAATATTTGTATTCAGAATCGGTGGGGCATTTGATGTAGCTGCCCAATCAAAAGTAATTTTCTATAATGGAGCTCGTCTAACTAACGTATTCTGGGTCTCTGGTGGAGCTGTAAGTTTAGGAACTTTCAGCTATTTGAAAGGAACGTTAATCGCTACTGGTGCCTGTTCAGCAGGAGCAAATGCGAACGTAGAAGGAAGAATATTATCTAAGACTGGAGCTGTCTCATTCAGTACTGGAGTCTTATACGTAGACCCAGAATACTT
>Ga0306865_1000547_pt1 | contig 13793 bp, 8 predicted proteins | sample AntRauTorckE5431_FD_190441 | JGI IMG/M metagenome (GOLD analysis project Ga0306865, IMG submission 190441) | Saline lake microbial communities from Rauer Islands, Antarctica - Metagenome Torckler E5 #431 (v2) (version 2) | ecosystem: Environmental > Aquatic > Non-marine Saline and Alkaline >... | reverse complement strand
ATTTTCCAACATCGGATTATTATCCATTTCGATACCTGCCAACATATGTCCTAAAATCGGTTTACACTTGCCACGACAAGCTGGATAAAAATTGCCGTGCGTCCGAATTTCTGATTTTGGCGAATCGCCCCACCAAAATTCCGCTATCGAAATTGGTTTTAAATCATTCAAAAAAGCATATTGCAATAATTTGGGAGCAGCACATTCGCCCGAACCTGCAGGCGGAATTATATCTTGAAAAATATCTGCTAAACTTTTTTCTTTTTTTTCTTTGTTTAAAAATTTATAATTATCAAAAAGTTGTTGCTGCACACTTGCAGATTTTTGGCGGCGAATTATTTTTAAACTGTCAATCGTCTCAACATACTTATTCAATTGATTTTCAGCGACTTCTACCCTACCCTTCCAATATTTCACCAAATCCTTATTTCGATAATTACTATAAATACTTTCTTGTCGCAATACCTCATTTAAGGTTTCAAAATCTTCTTTAGAAAGTATTAATTGCCCTTTTATTCTTTTTTCTTTTCGTTCGTTCTTTCCTTCTTTAGCAACTTTTTTTGCTTCCGCAATTGTATTTTCTGCCAATCCTTTTTCGGCTTTCGCCAATGCCTTCGCTGCTATAAAATCCGCTGCACTTTCCAAACCCTCAATCTGTCGATTCATCGGATTGAGAATTTCCATGCCTTGATAAAAAAAACTATTTTCCGTCAGCATATCAAAAACGGGCGGCACAAACCTTTCATGATGATTACTTTCCGCCAATTTTCCCGAAAAAGCCGCCAAATAACCAATTTCTCCAGCTTGATTCTCAACCACCAAAACCCCAAACATTTTACCAATTACTAACCCTTCTTTTGATTTATTAATACCAAAATTATGGTCAAAATCCGTCTGCGTTTTCAAGTATTCTTGCAACTCTTCAGCTGCCAAAACCGAGAGCGTATGAGGTTCGTAGTAAAACGGAAAGGTGAATTTTTTAGGTAGCGAAATTCCTTTAATTGACGATTTGAATATTGTAAAATGATTGTTCATATTTATTTTTAATCTAATTGGAAAAGTATGTAAACGGAATTGAAATACGGATTTAATGGAAAAAACGGGCTTAAACGATTTTTTATCTCCGCTCCAATTAACGTCTAAAAAGTGCGAAAGTACGATATTTTTAATTGGCACAAATAAAAAAGAGGCTAACACCAAATCATCGTGTTAGCCTCTTTTTTGAATCATAAAACTCTTGAAATAACTACATCGAAACGGTCAAATAGTTAGTTCTTAATAATTCATAATTAATTTCACTGTTTCGGTTTCCCATTCACAAACGTCACCACGAAAGCATCTGAATAACCAGCCGCTTGAATTGTTTTTAACAATTCCATTGCTCCCGTCAAATCATTCGCTGAACCAGCATAATATCTAAATCGACCTTCATGTTCCAAAATTTCGAGATCATTGACCGGTAAATTTTGTGGCACAACATATTTTTCAGAAGAACTAAATTGAACTTTATATACCTTATTTTCGCTTCCTTTTTCCGTTCCATATTCTGAAGGAATATCCCGTCCTGCGGTTTCTTCCAGCTTATTAAACACGATATACGCATCTTCAAAACCTGTATTTTGCACTTCTTCCAAAATAGCTTTAGCATCGGTCAGGCTATTGCCAGCTGCCAAAAAGTACTTGAATAAACCGCTCCTACTTTCTTTCACGATGACATTGTTAAACGGTAAACCTTCGGAATATAAACTCATTGCAGATTGAATTTGAATTAAATATTTATCCATTTCACCATTGCTTTCAATCGACGGCATATTGGTAATATTATTTGGTTTGGTTGGTGGAGTTGGTATTACTTCACCTGATTTACCAGTTGATCCTGAAGGTGGATTTTGATAATCGGTAGGTTTTGTAGTAATCTGTGGAATGATAACAGGTGGAGGCGTTACTTCAATATTACCATCATAAATAATATACCGATTATCATCAATTGGCGTAATCATTCGAGGTTTCGTCGTATCGATTTCTGTAATTCCTTTAGTGGTATTTTTACCATCTAATACGTCCAAACCCAACTCTGCCATTGTCACCGTGCGTTCTATTCCTTCATGTTTACTCAAATGCGTTCTCATTCGAGCGCCAAAACTTTTCATTGCCGTTTTTGCCGAATTAGTCAACCTCAAATCCGTAGTTTCACCTGCTTCAAAAGCCGAAATCGGCAAAACATAATATGTTCCATAAGGCTTTTTAGCGTCCGTTTTATCAAGATATCGCCAAACAGGAATATATTGACAATCGCCAATTTTCGCCTTATTCGAGCCTTTTTCTTTCGTTAGTTCAATTTCGACCATCAAACCACCATCGGTATTTGTTTGTTGTTGATTAGAAATAAAATTACCCATCGAAAAAACGGTCAAACCAGTTTGGGCTTCCCCATTTTTATTGGTAAAAGCAACTTTTTTAATCGGTTGAATAACGTGTGGATGTGAGCCTATTACTAAGTTAACTCCCCATTCAAACATTTTTTGAGCCAAATCATATTGCACCTTACTTTCGTTCAATTGATACTCCGCCCCCCAGTGCATCACCATAATAATTGCATCAGGTTTCAGCTGTTCGGCGAAAGCAATATCTGCTTTAATGGTCGCTTCATCAATCAAATTAACGACTGTCGGTTCTTTCGTTGATAAGCCGTTAGTGCCATACGTATAATTCAAAAATGCCAAACGAAAATCATTTTTATAGACAATTAGCGGGTAATATAAATCCTTTTCCGCTTGATTTTTAAACGTTCCCGTATGATAAAAACCTTGCTTTTCCAAAACATCAATCGTATGCGTTACACCGTAAACACCGTTATCGTTCGAGTGATTATTAGAAGTCACCAATATATCAAAACCTGCTGTTTTCAATGCTTCCGCCAATGCGTCTGGGCTTCTGAACATCGGATAACCAGTATATGTCACTTGATCAGAAAGGGTCACTTCCAAATTACCAATTGCCAAATCTGCCTCTTCAATAATCGGTTTAACGAACTTAAAACAAGGCGTATAATTATACGTTTGTGTTGTCGCATTATAAGCCGATTTGATTTGCGGACTATGTCCCATCACATCGCCGACAAATAATAATTTTAAACGACTGAGATCATCATTTGCATTTATATTTGAAATCATCCAAAATATTGCAAAACACAAAATTGTTAATTTTTTCATATTTATATTTTTGAATCGTTAAGTTTGTCTGTTAATAACTTCACAAGTTACTGATTATCAATTTATTATTGCAATGATTATTTAATCTTCAATAAAGTTTAAGGTTTACTCAATGGGAAATTCATTATCAATTCTTAATTGAATATCGTTAATTTCGTTTTCAATATTTCGTTTTAAATCAGCATCTAAATTGTCCCAATTCGTCATTCGATTTTCGAACGCTTTGGGTAATTTATCGTTTAGTGGTTCAAAAGGAATTTTTAAAAATTTACAAATATCTCGTATTGCTTTTTCAGGGTTTTTACATAAATTTTCGTACCGAATCGTCAAACAATTTTCGTCTTTATACCAAGTTTCAAAATAACGTTCTACTGATTTTTTCCAAAAAATCGCTCGTGCAGTTAAGTGTTTTTCAGGATTTTCTTGGTTTTTTAACCAATAATCTTTTGAAACCGATTGCGAATACCCATTTCTCAAAATAACCACTTTTTTAATATCGTCCGCTGCAAAAGTCTTATCTATAAACGTATTAAAATAAAATAACCACGGATTTTTCAGCAAAAGAATTTTATGTTTTCGCACCCAAAAGTGCCAATTAAAAATCTTCCGAAATCGTTGCCGTTTTGCCTCATCAAAATCTGGTTCTTGATAATTTGCAAAACCATTTTTTATCACTTCTTCATAATCATCACTGAAATCCCAAAAATCTGAACCTAATTTATTTAGAATTTTTTTAATCGTTCTTTCCTCCAAATTTGGTTTATACCTCGCTTTCCGCAAGCTCAAAGACGGATGCTTTCGCAAAACATCGACCAAAAGTGTCGTCCCCGAATTCCAATAACCTACAATAAATAATGCCTTCATTAATACTTTTTAATAAAAATTAAAATCGATAATTAAAATAAAAAAAATCCAAATAATGTATCTTAATTGTCCGATGTCAAAACATGGCTACCCGTTTAATATTGGACAAAACGGTGTCGGTGCGCTGCACCTTATAAAACTACTTGTAACTTATTTGCTACAAACCCCGAGGTTTCGCATACGCATCAACACTAAAATTTATAATGCGTATTATATTGATAATTAATATTTTATAATAATATTCCGTTTTCCTAAAATTGTAGAATATTGCGAATAGCTATTCATAAAAATTATTATTTTCGCTTTTTTAAAACCGTGTCAGTTTCAAAACCGACACGGTTTATTCCAACAGAAAAATAATCGTTTTTTAATAATTTAAAACGCTGATTATTAGCATTTTAAATATTACGAAATTTAGTATTAATGCGTATGCGAAGCCTCAGTGGACGCCTGCCTGTCCCGAAGAAACCTCGGAGTCTATAATTAAATTTTTGCAATGTGTCCAACTTTACGTGGGTAGCCCAAAACATTACTAACTTCAATTTTTGCTTCAACTTTTACTCAAAAAGTCATTTGATATCTTGCATTAAACATTCGCAAAGCGTTCATTTTACCAACTCTCAACGCATATTCGTGATTCATCACATTAGATACAATAAAATGAACTCGGTGTCCTTTCGCAATTTCCACACTTGCCCGAACATCGAAAACCCAATCACCACCTAATTGTGTTTCTCTAAATTCAATCGTTCCAGGAATAATTGGACCACCGTTCAAATCTTCAACCAATCCTCCCCATTCTCCTTTTCCTTCAAAAACCGCATCAATATTGTGCATAAAACCGTTGAAAGTCGCTATACCGCCAATTGTTAAAAATTTAAACACCTCAAATTCTAAATCAATTCGAGCCGTATGCAGCGAACGATAACGCATAATCGTTGGCAACATCAGCGAATCTGGCGTTCCCATTGCGTCAAAGAAATTTCCCCAATACGGTTGGTTCAGCGCTTCCAAAGAATCCAAATCCCCCGGATAAGCGTAAGTATAACCACCCCAAAGTCGTACTGGCATTCCCAAAATATCACCATTCAGATGCGCACTTACCTCATATCCTGCGATTCGTCCACTCACATTATCCACATATTTGAACCCTAAATTATCCAAAATTACATCTAATGGTAACGTTCCAAGTTGATCCGCTGATAAATGTAAATCAAAAGTCAATTCAGACATATTTTGATATTGCATCATAAAAAATGCAGCATCTAAATAACCCTTCCAACGTCCTTTTTTCAATAACTTTTTATAACCTATTTCATAATTCCAACCATATTCTGGTACGATTTCTAAGTTCGGAATCCCCCGCAAAGGTATGTCAATGAAAGGTGTATTAATCACCAAAATTTCCGCCTCAATATACCTTTCTAACAAACTCGGCATTCGATAACCTTGACCAAATGACGTTCTCAAAACATTAGAAGGCGTTAATTTATATGTTGCTCCTGCTTGAAATACTGGCACAATTATATTAAAATCTCCTGCCCCGACATTAAATCGTTCCAAACGCAAACCGACTTGCGATTGTAATTTATTATCAAAAAATCCATATTCAACCTGCCCAAAAAGTGCTTGATTATTTCCAAAGGTTGATTCCCTAACGTCGCCAGAACCAATATTACTTGTAAAAGCCAAGGTCGGATTATCTGCCGAATAACGCTGGTAAGACACCCCCGAAGTCACTAATAATCCGTTATCAAATTTTCGTTGAAACTGATATTCAAGACTCGTTATCGCCGCAGGAACTTCTGACACCGTATCTCGTTTAAAATTCTGTGCAACTTGCGTAATGTTAAAATAACGACCTCTTATCGTGTGTTTATTATTATTTTTGTCAAAATGCGTAAGGTGCGGATCTAAAGAAAACGTTCGATAACGATTAAAAGCGGCATCATCAATATGCCTTAAAGCATTGGTATCAGCGTCCATCCATATAAAATAAGTTCCTATTTTATGGTGCATAAAATTACCATTCACACCAAAAGTCGTTCTATCGTTTATACGATATTTTGTTTTCCAATTAAAGCGATAACGATTTTCATCAGCTTTCACAATATGCGACCGATTATGATGCACATTTCCACCAAAAACTACGTCTAACTTAGGCGTAGCCTTCACTCGGTGTGCGAAAAATAAACCAACATTACTTGGCGGTTCGTCATCTGCCCACCATTGCCGATACGCTGAAGGCGGATTATCCATCACGCCACGATAGACCGTAATACTCGTGTAAGGGTCAGAAGTTGGATCTGCGGTAGTGACATTAATAAGACCGTTCATCGCATTTGAACCGTACAAAACCGAAGCCGCACCTTTCACCACTTCAATTTGTCCTGCATTCTCAATCGGAATAAAATTCCATCTTATATCGCCAAACAAAGCCCCCAACATCGGCTGCCCATCTACGACCAAACCGACTCGACTCCCGCCGCCATACGAGAATCCACTGCTTCTAATGTTCACCTGATCATCCAAAATCTGAACGCCCGGCGTTCGTTCCATCACATCGGACAACGACGTAATCGCATTATTTTCAATAAACCCTGGCGGAATCACCTCAACCGTAGCAATTTCATTTTCCAATAATCGCTCACGCCGTCCGCTCGTAACCGTGACCATATTCAAAATCGAAACCTGAGCATTTAATTTTACATTCAAACTAATACTTTTTGAACCCGATAATTTTAACGGAATAACTTGGGTTTCATAGCCCAAAAGTCGGAAAGTCAATTCGGTCGCATCGCCCGGAATCGTAATTTCGTACATCCCATCAATATCCGTAGCCGTAGCGACTAATTGCGACGAGTTTACGACTGCACCAACCAACCATTCATTGGTTTCGCCATCCACCACTCGCCCCGAAATCGTCGTTTGTGCGTAAATGACTTGCGTCGAAAAAAAAATTATTACTAAAAGTAGTTTGTGTAAGTGCTTCATTTGTTGTCTAATTTATGTGCAAAAGTAAAATTTCTTTTCGTACTTCAATTATTATCTGGCTTTGGGACAATTAAATGGTACAGAAATGCAGTGCAATATCTCAAAAAAATTTGATCGTTTAAATTAATTTTGGATTAGTTAGACTATCAGTTAAAAAAGTAATAATTATTTTCTAAAATTTGGCAAGTCACCTGATGACTATGACTAATTTAAGATACCATTTCTTTAGCTGACGGTCAATATAACAATGATTCAAAACTGCATCGCCAACCATTTCCCCAATGCTTCCGCGCCGACGGTATTAAGATGTTCTTTATCGTGCCAATAATCAGTATTGTTTAAAATGGCTTTTGGTGGCAATAAAACCGTTCCGAGCGATTGATAAACTTCCATTTCCGTAGGTTCGATATTAATACCACCAAAAGCTGGTAAATACAAAAACCTTAATTCTACTTCGTTTTTATCGCACAACGATTTTATTTTTTTTAAATAAAATATAGGAAGGCTCAAACCTGTTTTTTTGAAAAATTTATTTTTATTTTTTTCAATTTTTGCTAAATGCCTTATTTTGAATTCCGCTAATTCTGTGGCTGCTAAAGTATCAGAAAAAGTTAAATTTCCATACAAACGAGGATTAAAAATCCGTTTTTCAAGTTCATAAAACCATTCTTGTTTTCGCTGTTCGATGCGTAGAGTCGTTGCACTGTAATAATCTTTAAGATAATCTCGGTGAAAAGGAATCATCAAATTAAAATCTTCTCGCTGTGCGAAATAAGGAAAAATAGGATGAGAATTTGTCCGTATTTCTTCCAAAACTTCCAAAACTAAAACTTTCGGTTTTTTATTTTTTAATAATTCTTTTAAAATCAAATAGTGCATATTACTACCGTGCCGACAATACGCCACACTTAACACATCAACTGTATCTTCTAATCGCTGTTCATTCAGTGTTTTTTCAATCAAAATATCATGAACGCCATTTATCGTATGCGATGTCCCAATAAAAGCAATATCAACAGGTTTAGGATTATCATACAACCGATCATAAATCCAATCTCCTTGGTTAAAACAATCTTTTTTTACGAAATGATAGGCAAAAGTTCGCTCATAATCCGATTGAAACAACCCAATTATTCCTACTAAAATTGGTAACAAAAACAATAATATATTTTTTAAAAAACGTTTCATTTTTTTGTTTAGATGTTGGAGATTAGAATCTAAAATAAATAAACTCTGGTGCGTTTGTAAATTCTCCGAAAAAGACGATTGCGAAAAGCAGAAAATAATAAATCGCCCAACGGATAATTTTTGGCTGTTGAATTAGCCAGTCGTTGATTTCGTTTTGTTGGTTTAAAATATCGAAAATGATTAAAATACCGATGGCAATTATCGTATAAATTCCATAGTTTTTATTAATAAAAAGTGCTTGAAAATCAAATACTTGTGTAAAATTTGTTGCATTTTGAATCAATAAAATCGCATCATTTAACGTATCCGCACGGAAGAAAATCCAAGCGATACAAACGATGGTAAAAACCAAAATTCCGCTCAAGAATTTAGGTAATTTTATGGCCTCAAACTGTTTTTCAATCGCATAGAAAAGCCCGTGAATGCCGCCCCAAATTACAAAAGTCCAATTCGCCCCGTGCCACAATCCCGATACCGTAAACGTCGTCATTACATTCAGCCACCAACGACCAGTTGAAACCCGATTTCCACCCAACGGAATATAGACATAATCCCGAAACCAAGTCGAAAGCGAGATGTGCCAACGTTGCCAAAAATCCCGAATCGAAGTCGATAAATAAGGTGTTTTAAAATTCGTCATCAGGTCAAAACCGAACAATCGAGCCGTACCAATCGCAATATCAGAATAACCCGAAAAGTCGCAATAAATCTGAATCGCAAAAAAGACAGTCGCTAAAATCACGGCAAAACCCGAAAAATCTTGCGGCGAATCATAAACCAAACTCACAGAATACGCCAATCTATCTGCAATTACCACTTTTTTGAATAAGCCCCAAAGTATCAATCGCAAACCAGCATTCGCATTTTCGTACGTAAAATATCGTTTTTCTTGAAATTGCGGCAGCAAATGCGAAGCCCGTTCGATAGGCCCAGCAACCAATTGTGGAAAGAAAGAAACAAAAGCAAAGAAATCAATAAAATTTCGAGTCGGTTTTATTTTATTTTTATAAATATCAATCGTATAACTCAGCGTTTGAAAAGTATAAAAACTGATTCCGACAGGCAAAATAATTTGTAACGTCGATTTATTCGCTCGAAAACCAAAGGTTTCTACCAAAATACTAAAAGAATCTAAAAAGAAATTAAAATATTTAAAACTAAATAAAACGCCCAAATTAATCAATAAACTCAATCCCAACCACCGCTTTCGTTTCTCTTCTTTTTCGGCTTTCGCCAATTGCAAACCAATCAAATAATCGGATAACGAACTCACAAAAATCAAAACTAAAAATCGAGCGTCCCAAAATCCATAAAAAACATAACTCGCCACCAATAGCAAAATATTCTGATACACCAATTTACGGTTGACCAAACTCCAATAAATCGCAAAAACAACGGGCAGAAAAACAGCAAAAGTGACGGAGTTGAAAATCATATTTTATTTTTTATTCGTGATTCGGTTTTTAGTATTCGACAGACGTACAATACCGTAATTTAAAACAGAAATTTTATATTAAATTTCAAACTACTATGTATTTTTTATTGGCGATAAGACCATAAATTTTTTTTATCAATTAGTTACAGGTTTTAAAAATAACTATAAACTAATTTTGTGCAGTAGTTTAATCAAATTCCCAAAATATAACTACCCGAGATTACGCATCTGCCGAATCACGAATACCTAACCACAAATCATAAAACCTTAAACGTCGTTCTCCGATTCATTTGATGCTCATCATCGCTACAATTTTCACAATTACAACTTGTTGCAGGAAAACTTTCGCCGTAACCTTGAGCTTTCAAACGAGGCGAATTAATGCCTTTTGAAATCAAATAATTGACGACAAAATCCGCACGTTTTTGCGAAAGCGTTTGATTATAAGCATCCGTTCCACGACAATCCGTGTGAGCCGACAATTGAATTTTAATTTGTGGGTTTTGTTTTAAAACGTTTGCCAATTCGTCCAAAACGAGCAAGGAAGCCGTTTGTACGTTTGCTGAGTTATAGTCATAATAAACATTATCCAATTTAATTTCAACGTTTTTATAAATTTTTTCCAATTCAATTTCAAAAGTAGCGGTACGATTTAAATTCGTCAAACGCTCCATAATTTCAGCTTGTGAAATTCTCAAAACCTTATTAAAATAACCATTTTGAACAATCGTAACCGTATAATCCTGTTCCTTCGCACCGTCAATTGTCCACGTTCCTTCCTTATCCGTTTTGCCAAAAAGCGACAACGTATTTTCACCCACATTTACCCCATAAATCGGTGTTGTTCCGACTTTTCCCGAACTCGGATTCCCTGCTTCTTTAAATACTTTTTCTTTTATAATAATTGCAATTTTAAACGGTTGTTCTTTTTTTATTTCTGATTCTGGAATTTCCGTAATTGGATTTTCGTTTATATTTTTTTCAATATTTGCTTCCGTAAAATACGTCTGAATAAAGGTTGGCAAACCGAAACGCCCAACCTTTCCTGGCAACAAAACCGCTTCATCAGAAAGCAAGGCAGCCTCGCCTTTTTGTTCGGGTTTTGAGATTGTACCCAAATATTCATCGCCATAAATTTGATAATAAATCTTACCATCGGGTGCAATTTGCAACGCTCCAATACTTTTACTATCCGCTTGTCGCAATATTGCTTTCGACGCTTTCAAGTCATCGGAAGTCAAATCATATTGCGCAATTTCGCCATCAAAAGCCGTCGAAGTATAAAGATATTTGCCGGAAGGCGAAAACTCAATACCGTAACCAAAGCCATTTAAAATCGTCAATTCTGTCACGTTTGATACTTCGCCCGTTTGATTATTAAAATCACAAACATCAAAACGGCTGTCTTCGTGTGGCGTAATCGCTATTTTATCGCCACTCGGCGAAGCCTTTAAATAACCGATGCTATTGTCCAATTTTCCACGGTGAACTTGACCAACTTTAGAAATAATCGGCTCTTTTTGAACGCCATTTTCCGTCACCAAAAACGCATAAAACGCATTCGTTTCCCATTGATGCGTCACAATCCAAATATCTTGACCATTTTCATGTATAACGCCCGTTACTTTTTCAGTTGCATCGGGCAAAAGCATCAAATGCTTCTTCAACACCTTGCAATCACCGTCATTTGCAGTCACATCAACCTCTGCGTATTCCAAACCTTCCAAACCGCCTTCCTGTGCATCAACCGTAAAAACGTAATAAATTGACGTACTTTTTGGCTTCGCCACAATGATTCCCGACTGCGTAGAAGAAGGATGACCGTGTAAATCATTCCCGCCTTCGATGACTTGATGTTTACGATTCCAGACCGTAATTCCGTCCGTATAAAGCAACAAATTTCCATCTTTATCTGCCACCGAAGAGCAACCTTCGTAGGTGTTCATCGCACCGTCCGTCATTAAAATCGGTGGATTATTATTAAAATCTAAACCTAAATTTTTACCAAAATACCAAATATTGCCTTCGCCTTGTGCGGCAAGATTAAACGTTGAAAGTAGGAAAACTCCTAAAGTTAATAAATGTGCAAAATTCATAGCTGTTGAGTTTTTTTAATGGTTTGATAAATGTTATTTTGCCAAAAATAAAGATAGTTTTGGATTCAAGGGTTTTAATCTTGAAAAAACGTAAAAAAAGCCTTGTGAAACAAATGTTCACAAGGCTTTTTAAGCAAATTCAGATTTTAATATTTCTATAGTAGGCTTACCTGAAGACTGAATTCGTTGATACAAAGTTTTTAGAAAATATAGCCAAATAAACTCGGCTTTTCATTCAAATATTCGCCCAAAAAGTTATGTTCCGTCATGCGTTTTTGCAGCGCGTCAAAATCATAAGCAAATTTTAATTCGATGCCAACCAAAGCGGGCCCCATTTCTCGGCTATTCTTTTTATTATATTCAAAGAAAACGATATCGTCATTTTCACCCAAAACATCATTCACAAACTCTTTTAACGCTCCAGCACGTTGTGGAAAATTGACGATAAAATAATGTTTCAAACCTTTGTATAATAAGGCTCTTTCCCGAATTTCAGCCGTTCGAGTGATGTCATTATTGCCGCCAGAAACGACACAAACCACGTTTTTACCTTTGATTTCTTCCGCAAAATCGTCCAAAGCCGCCAAACTCAACGCTCCAGCAGGCTCGACCACAATCGCATCTTCGTCGTATAATTCCAACATCGTTTCACAAATTTTACCTTCGTGAACCAGTCGAATATCGCTCAATGTTTTTTTGCAAATATCAAAATTCAATTGCCCAACTCGTTTCACCGCAACACCATCCGCAAACGTATCAATCTTCGTCAACGTCACGACCTCGCCCATTTTTAGCGATTCGTACATGGCAGGTGCACCAATTGGCTCAAGCCCGATAATTTTTGTATTTGGACTCAATTCCCGAAAAACCGCAGAAACGCCAGAAGTCAACCCGCCGCCGCCAATCGGCATAAATAAATAATCAATTTGCCCTTGATGTTGCTCCAAAATTTCCAAACCAACCGTTGCTTGTCCTTCAATCACTTTTTCATCTTCAAAAGGTGGAACAATTGTCGCTTTATTTTCAATCGCAAAACGGTCACAAGCTGCCTTTGCATCATCAAAAGAATCGCCTTGCAAAATCACGTCCACCATCAATTTACCAAAGGATTTGACCTTTCTAACCTTTTGTTTTGGTGTCGTTGTCGGCATAAAAATCGTCCCTTTTATTTTTAATTTAAAACAAGACAACGCCACACCTTGTGCATGATTTCCTGCACTCGCACATACAATTCCGTTTTCACTTTCCGCAGCCGTCAAACTCGAAATTTTGTTATACGCGCCCCGAATTTTATAAGAACGTACTTGCTGTAAATCTTCCCGTTTTAAAGAAATATTCGCACCAAATCGCTCTGAATAACCTTCGTGTAATTCCAATGGCGTTTTGCGAATTACGCTTTGTAATCGTAGTTGTGCTTGCGTAATGGATTTTATTTGTGGAAAGTAGGTTTTCATTTCTGTAGCTATCATAATTTCGTTTTTACCTCACCCTAACCCTCTCCTAAAAAGAGAAGGGATTTCACTCGAAAGCTTTTAACTTTTTATTTCTTTAAATTATGCGTTCCTATTAAAAGTCTAATTTATATTTCATTGGAGCAAAAAATACAATAAAACGAATATTTATATTCCCTCATTTTAATGTCAGAAGAGCGCGAAAATTGGTTTAAAAACCACCTAAGCATAAAATATTTACCCTTTTTTCAAGAGAAAATTAGACTAAAGTAATCATCATAAATTATCTCTAATAATTTTCAAAACGTCGTCTAACTCCTTAAAAACCTCGCTATTCTCAAATCTTAAAACCTTTAATTCTAATATTTTTTCTAAATAAGCTTGTCGCTCTCCGTCATATTCTTTTTGTCCCGTATCGTTATGAATACTGCCATCTAACTCTATCACTAACTTTGACTGATGACAGTAGAAATCTACAATAAAACTACCAATCGGATGTTGTCGTCTAAATTTTGAATCATTCAATTGCCTATTCCTTAAAACATCCCAAAGT
>Ga0306865_1000542_pt1 | contig 13977 bp, 10 predicted proteins | sample AntRauTorckE5431_FD_190441 | JGI IMG/M metagenome (GOLD analysis project Ga0306865, IMG submission 190441) | Saline lake microbial communities from Rauer Islands, Antarctica - Metagenome Torckler E5 #431 (v2) (version 2) | ecosystem: Environmental > Aquatic > Non-marine Saline and Alkaline >... | reverse complement strand
TATGCTTCTTCTTTTTTCGTGCGACGACGAGCAGGAGCTTTTTTTACTTCCTCAGCTACTTCTTCCGTAGTTGCTGCCAATTTTTTTGTTTCTTTTTTTACCAATTCTGCTTCTAATTCCGCCACTCTATTTTTTAAAGCGTTGAATTCTTCCACGTTTGGCAAATTAAAACGAGCCATTGCACTATCCAAAGCCGAACGCAAACGAGCTTCCATTTCGGTGTATTTCGTTTCGGTGTCTTTCCACAAATCCGTTACAACTTTTTCACCTTCGTTCTGTGCATCTTTAGTTTTTTCAACGGTTTCGCTGATATTTGTCTGTACTTTATCGGCTGTTGATGCGACTAAACCTACGCCTGTGTACAAGAATTTTTTCATTAAATTTTCCATGATTTTTTATTATTTTTATTTTTCGGTGGTTTGAAATTTTATTTTTTAATAATCAAACTATCGAATTTTTATAATTTAATATTTTGGTTTTTTTATATCTGTGGACTACTGATTGAAAATTTCAATTACTCTGGTTTTTTCTTCGCTGTTGTTGTCGGTGCTTTTTCAGTTTCGTCTTTTGCTCTTGTCGCTGCTAATTCTTCTTCTAATTCAGCAATACGAGATTTCAAACCGCTCAATTCTTCACGAGAAGGCAAGTCCACTTTTTTAAGAATAGAATCAACCATTCCACGCAATCTGTCTTCGAATTCTTCTTTTTTATGATTCGTGTCATCCACCAAATCATCGACTACTTTGCGGCCTTCTTCTTCTGTTAATTTACCCTTTTCAATTAAGTCGTTCAAGTTCTTTTGCAACATTTCTGCGTTGTGAGAAACTAAACCTACGCCTGTGTACAAGAATTTTTTAAATAAATCTTCCATGGTATTTGAGTTTGCAGTTAGCAGTATTTCGATGCAGTTTGAATTATGCAACATTCAATACGGATAACTAAGTTTTTAAATTATGTTGTTTGTATTTTGTGCCGAATCGCTTTCGATGCGCACAACCATTACTAGTCAAATCCCGTGCAAATGAATTTTTACAATTCAAAATTAATTTTTTTAATTTTCATTATTAATAATAATTAAGCCTGTTTTTTAATAAATTAATAATTTTAATCGTATATATTAAAATTAGTTTAACAAAATTGCTAATTATTACTAATATTATAAAACGTAAAAATAATTTTATTATTAATAAATGAAAAATGACCGTCAAAATCCAGTATTTGTGTCGGGTAATAAAATTAAATTTTACGTTTTTGATAATCACTTAATTTTAATTGGCGATAATGATAATCACAATTTTTTATTCTGACGCATGATGATTAATTTAATATAAAGGTGGTTTTAACCTCTTTTATTATCTCAATCTAAACTACTCCAAAGCGGTAAATCCGTTTTTTTGACATTTATACAAATCTAATTTGGTAATTCCGTAAATTTGTTCTTATAATTTTGCAAAATGAAAATTCGCTAACAATTATTTGGTAAGGTGTAGAAAAGTCAGGAAACTGTGGTGATTTACCATTATTTGAAAGTATTTTTGCAGGTAACCTCAAGCTCCAGCTTGAGTATGAAAATTTATAGAAATTTATAAAACCAAGCTGTAGCTTGGTGCTACTTAGAAAAAGCATGAGTGATAAACTAAAAGATTTTAATCCGAGCGGCGTTGGTATTGATAATGGAAATTTTATCGGTTTGCCGTTTGATGAAGCAACTGCAAATATTATTTTTCAGCCAGTGCCGTGGGAAGTGACAACTTCGTACACTGGTGGAACAGCAACGGGTTCAGAGAATATTCGCAGGGCTTCCGTTCAGTTGGATTTGATGGATACAGACGTTCCTGATGCTTGGAAAATGGGGATTTTCATGCGAGAAATGAACGAGGATATTTTGATGAAAAATAAAATGCTTCGGACAGATGCGGAAGATTATATCAAATATTTGGAAAATGGAAAAACCGATGATTTTGGAATTGATATGACCGCTCGTTTGCAAAAAATCAATGAGGCTTCGGAAACGTTGAATAATTGGGTTTACGAAAAAACGAAAAATTTATTAAAAAAAGGAAAATTAGTCGGTTTGGTCGGCGGTGATCACAGTACGCCTTTGGGCTATCTTCGAGCGTTGAGTGAAGAACATGAGGATTTCGGAATTTTGCAAATTGACGCACATTGTGATTTGCGAAATGCGTATGAAGGTTTTGAATATTCTCATGCGTCTATCTTTTATAATGCTTTGAAAATCAGCAATATTTCTAAATTAGTACAAGTCGGAATCCGAGATTTTTGTGAAGAAGAATTGGACGTGATTAAAAAATCGGAAGGTAGAATTCAAACATATTACGACCATCGTATAAAAAATATGTTGTACGAAGGCATGACTTTTCAACAAATTTGTCAGGGCATTATCAAACATTTGCCCGAAAAAGTTTATGTCAGTTTTGATATTGACGGTCTGCATCCGAGCCTTTGCCCGCACACAGGAACGCCCGTCCCAGGTGGTTTGCAGTACGAAGAGGCGATGTATTTAGTCAAACTTTTGGTCATCAATGGCAAAAAAATTATCGGTTTTGACCTTTGCGAAGTAAATGGCGAACATGAATGGGACGGCAACGTCGGCGCAAGAGTTTTGTATAAATTGGCGAATTTGATGGGTTGGTCGAATTCGGTAAAAAGCGTGGTGCGTTAAGTATTAGGTGTTAAATATTAAGTACTAAAAATTATAAAAATTAATAAAAATTCTATGAAAAAGATAGCATTAACAATACTTTCAATGTGTTTCGTTTCCTTGATTTTCGCACAAGATTGGACGGGATTTTATACTTTGAATATTGACGAAGATGGTTATAAAGCGACGTTACAAGTACAAGTTTATCAACTTCGTGGCGAATATTGGGGACAATTGCGAGGTTTTGGTAACGAAAAATTTGGCGAAAGATGGGAAATTGAATTTTGGACAATTTTAAATGAAGGTTCATTGGATTGTTATTACGACCAAGGAAATGACGCAAAATTCCCAGTAAATAATGCCTTAATTTTTGCTTTGGTTGGCAATAAAGCAAAATTCACAACGACATTTGGTGACGATTTATTAAAAGCGGTCAGTCATTTGGACGGTCATTTGGGATTTTATTTGGACAATAGCGAGAGCGAAATTCAAGAATTCACTTCCATACAAACACCTATTTCTGGAAAATCAACGAAACCTGCAAAACCGACAACGCCTGCATCTGCTATTTCTGCGGCAACTTTAACGCCGCCGAAACTTTCAAAAACGGATTTATTAATCGGCACTTGGACTGGCGAAGAGGCTTCGGATTTGACGAAGTTTTTTGATTATGATTTTAATATGGACGGTTCGGGCAGACGAGGAACGTTGGATTTTTATTGGTCTTATAAATCAGAAGGCGGAAAAGATTATTTGGATATTCAATATTTTAAACAGATTACTCGAAAAATTTATCAAAACTATTTGGTGCAAGTTGATAATATCGAAAACCGTGGCGATTTGACGATTTTCAAAACTTCCGATGGCAAAACACACCAAATTAAAATCATTGGCGATAATTATTCAGAGTTAGCGAGTTCTGAACGGTATTTGATCACCAAATTAGAGGATAATAAATTAGAATTATCGTTTACGTACAATGGCAAGATTGTCAAGACCTTACATTATAAATAAGGCAAAATATTACGATAAACCTATGGGGTTTTTCCACGAGTTCTCGGGACAAGTAAAACCCCGTAGGTTTTTAACTAAAGAATCACAATTTCTTATTCTTTTACTTGTCTGTAAATAAGAATTATTTTTAATAATAAAAAATAAAAAGTTATGACTAAAAAGTTGATTTTTATAGGAAGCTTTTTTCTACTAAGGAGTGTTTTTGCCTTATCGGCGAATGCTCAAAGTGGCGTTGTTATCAATGAAATTATGGCTTCAAATAGTGTAACAATTGCTGATAATGCTGGTGAATTTGATGATTGGATTGAGTTGTACAATACGTCAGGAACGGCAGTTGATTTAAGCGGCTGGTACATTACGGACAAGCCGGATAACTTGACGAAGTACGGTATTCCTGCTGGAACGATGATTCTGGCGAACGATTATTTGATTATTTGGGCGGACGAAGATTCTTCGCAAGGGCCAAATCCCGTTCATGCGAATTTCAAATTATCGGCATCTGGTGAAATGGTGATATTGTCAGATACTTCGATTTCGTTGGTTGATTCTATCAGTTTTGGACAGCAAACAACGGATATAGCTTACGCCCGTCAACCTAACGGAACGGGAAATTTTGTCATTCAAGCACCGACTTATAATGGAAATAATGATTTGGTTTCAACCAAAAACGTCATGCGTTTGGAGGAATTTAAAATGTTCCCGAATCCGACAAGTGGTATTTTAAATGTTGTGATTGAATCAAATAATGACGACCATAATATGTTTGAAATTTTTGATGTAACAGGCAAAAAAGTAAGTGAACTTTTGATTACGAATCCAACTTTCCAAATTGATTTATCAACGTTTGGTGAAGGTTTGTATGTGATGAAATATGGCGAAACGATGAAACGAGTTTTGGTTTTGAAGTAGTTAGTACTTTTGAGCAGTTGCGTTAATCTGTAATATTATTTAGACTTTGGACGGAATTAATAAAGAATATAGGACACGAATTTTAAATCGTTAATTACCAATATTTTAAATATTAAAAAAATAAGATAATTCGTGTCCAAAATATTCCGTTCAAAGTCTAAATTATTATTAAAAAAGAACGAAAAATAAATCAAATTAATTTCAAAATTTTGGCGATTTATGTTGAATAGCTGGCAGTTTCCAATAAAATGATGAACGGTTTTCCTATAAAAAAATGACAAGCATATTTTTTAATATTTTGCTTTGCAAAATGTCTTTTTTGACCACCGATTTCTCGGTGGTCAAAAAACGTTTAAGAAGTAAACATAAAATAGAATTCTGTCAATTCAACTTTTTATAGGAAAACCCTTTAAAATGATGGAACGACCGCTGCAAAATCATTTGGTGAGAGAAGTAAGCTTTTTTTGAAAAATTTATTAAAATATGAAATATACAACTACTTTTATTTTTTTAATAGCGTTTTATACCAATGTTTTTGGACAAGGTTCGATGCTTTTTAATGATAATTATTTACACGAAATTCATTTTAATAATGTCGATACGATGACGTTTATTAATACGGATAATTATCAAAATGTAAATATGATTGTCGATGGTGTAACGACGACTTCGGTTGGTTTGAAGCAAAAGGGGAATATTTCGGCAAGTCATGGCAACAATAAAATGCCGTTTAAAATCAAGGTGAATAAGTACGTCAGCGGACAAGAATATGACGGGATTCGAGAATTTACGCTCAATAATAGTTTTCAAGATCCGTCAATGATGCGGGAAAAAATGACCTATGATTTATCGGGCGAAATGGGTTTGTATAATTTGCGGACGGCTTACGCTAAGGTTTTTGTAGATAATAAATATTGGGGTGTTTACACGATTGTAGAAGGAAAAGATGAAATGTTTAACCACGTTTTCGGGAATCGAGGCGGCGATGCGATGGAATCGACCGACTTTGGCGACTTGTGTTATGAAGGTGCGAATAAGTCTAATTATTACAATTCAACGCTTGGCGATTATGTTTATATCGTTGATAATGGCGTTAACTCTACGGCTTGGAGTCGGTTTATTACGATGTTGGATAAGGCGAATAATACGGCGACAAATTACGTTTCAACGATTGAAAATTATTTGAACATCGTTGATTTTACGAAGTATCAGGCGATGAATGTCTATTTATTGAATTTCGATTCTTACATTGGTTTTGTTGGAAATCAGGTTTATTTTTATGACGAAAATACGAATATTTGGCAAGTTATTCCATGGGATTTTAATGCGTCTTTTGGGCTTTGGAATACGCTTAATTATGGGCCAATTTCTTATCCGCTGATGCCCTTCGATATTTATAATGGCTGCGTTGCAGAAAATCTGAACACGAATCCAACTTTACAAAATTTGTATTATGCAACGATGTGCGACTTGACGACAAACTTCATGGATACGCTGAATTTTAATGCAAAAATTGATACTTGGACAACACAAATTCAAGCGGCAGTTTATACCGATTGGCGGAAGGATTTTACGAATGCAGACTTTGATAATGCTACGGATTACGGTTATTATTGGCACAATTCCGAGCAAGTTCCTGCGATGAAAACCTTTGCAAAAGTCCGTTATGAAATGATTACGACAGCTTTACAAAACCTTAATTTTAATTGTACCACATCGACCGATGCTACTCTAACGACCAGCTCAAATTTTACAATTTCGCCCAATCCTGTAACCGATAAAATATATGTTAATTTTGATAAAACGGTTTGGAACACAATTGTTAATTATGAAATTATCAATTTAAATGGTCAAATTATGCAATCGGGAAAAGTGGATAATTCGATTGTTTTTATTAATAATTTGAACAGCGGTCTGTTTATTTTGAAATGTTTTGATGAAAAAGGAAATGTTGAAACAAAAGTGTTCTTAGTGAATGATTAATTCGTATGAATCGTATCAAACCTACGGGGTTTCCCGAGTCCTCGCATACGTACAAAAACTAAAATTAAAAATATGTATTATGTTGATAAAAAACGATTTGTAACGATATTCTGTTTTTGTAAAGTTGTGAAGCATTGCAAATAGCTATTTACAAAAATTGTTACTTTCGCTCTTTTGAAACCGATACGGTTTATTCCGACAGAAAAATAATCGTTTTTCCCAGACTGTCAGTTAAAGAAATAGTATCTTAAATTAGCCATAGTTGTCAGGTGACTTCAGGTCACCTGATGACTCGCCAAACGCTAAAAAATAATTATTACTTTTTTAACTGACAGTCTATTATGGTTTAAAATACTGATTGTTAAAATATTACACATTACGTAATTTAGTGTTGATTCGTATGCGAGTTCTCGGGACAGGTCAAAAACCTATATATTTTTCAAAATCGATTTATCAAATCCTGTTAAATCTCACCATTTTCGACAAAATAAAAAGGCATTCTGTATATTTACAATTCTTAAAAAAACGGTGAACGGCTAACGGTGGGCGGTCGTCGAAACCGTGTATCATAAACGATTTGCCGTCCACAGCAAAAAATAAACTTATGAAAAGATTAATTACCTCACTGATTGGTGTGTTGGTCGCTTTCAGCGTTTTCGCACAGCCGACTTTCCCTCAAAATGGTGTTTATGACCATCGGGAAGGCTTGTATGCGTTTACCAATGCGACGGTTCACACTTCGTACAACCGAACTTTAGACAACGCAACCATGATTATTCGCAATGGAAAAATCGAAGCGATTGGCGTCGGAGCGACGATTCCCAAAGGGGCGGTTGTTGTGGATTTGAAAGGGAAACACGTTTACCCTTCGTTCATTGATTTATATGCCGAATATGGCTTATCGAAGGCAAAAGCGGTCGGTAGTTCCCCTCGTCAGCAGCCGCAAATGTTGTCGAATAAAGCTGGTGCTTACCTTTGGAATGAAGCGATGAAACCAGAATTTAGTACGGCACAAAACTTTGAAACCAACGAAAAAGAAGCCAGTAGCTTACGCAAATTGGGCTTCGGAACGGTTTTGACGCATCAGCAAGATGGGATAAATCGGGGAACAGGTTCAATCGTTTTATTGAGTAATGAACCAGAACACAGCGTGATTTTGAAAGCAAATGCTGGACAGTTTTTCTCGTTTAGCAAGGGCGTTTCGACGCAAGATTATCCTTCGTCTTTGATGGGTTCGATTGCTTTATTGCGACAAACGTATTTAGATGCGGATTGGTACAAAAGAAGTGGTTATCAAAAGATGCGTAATTTGTCTTTGGAGGCGTGGAATGATAACGCAACAGTACCGCAGTTTTTCCGTGTGCGTGACCGTTTAGAGATTTTGAGAGCGGACAAAATTGCGAAAGAGTTTGGCGTAAAATATACGTATTTGGGCAACGGTGACGAATATATGCGACTTGATGCGATTCGTCAAACTGGTGCGGCTGTCATAATTCCTGTTAATTTTCCTGCGGCTTTCGATGTTCAAGACCCTTTTGATGCACTTCAGGCGGATTTGACGGATATGAAACATTGGGAATTAGCCCCAACGAATCCTGCCGAATTGGCGAAAGCCAACATCGAATTTGCGTTTACTTTGGACGGTTTGAAAAAACAATCGGACTTTTTAAAAAATGTAAAAAAAGCGATTGAATACGGTTTGAGTGAAGAAAATGCGTTGAAAGCGATGACGTTCACGCCTGCAAAATTAGCAGGAATCTCGAATCAAGTTGGAACTTTAGAAAAAGGAAAAATTGCGAATTTTATCGTGACTTCGCATAGCCTTTTTGATGATAAAATGGAAATTCACCATAATTGGGTGAACGGACAACCGGACGTATTAAAACCTTTAGAATCAACGGATTTACGTGGAACTTATGTTTTGAGTTTTAATAACAAAATGGATACGTTGACGGTAAAAGGCAGTTTGGAAAAGCCTGAATTTTCTTTAAAAACAAACGATAGCACGACTTTAAAAGTGAAACATACTTTTAATAATGATTTGGTTTCGATGAGTTTTAATGACGAAAAAGGCATCACGGCATTATCGGGAACTTTGTCCGAAAATGGTTGGAATGGTCGTGGAACGTTGGCGAATGGGGATTGGGTTGATTGGTCGGCTACGCAAGTGAAGGCATTTGAAGAAAAGGAAGAAAAGGAAAAAGAAGATGAGAAAAAGCCACTTGAACTTGGAAAAATAACTTATCCGTTTACGGCTTTTGGTTGGGAAGATAAACCGAAACAAGCAACGTATTTGATTAAAAATGCGACCGTTTGGACGAATGAAACAGACGGTATTTTAGAAAATACGGATGTTTTAATTGAAGATGGAAAAATTAAAAAAGTGGGTAAAAATTTATCCACAAAAAATGCTATTGAAATAGATGGAACGGGCAAACATTTGACTTCGGGCATCATTGACGAACATTCGCACATTGCGATAAGCAGAGGGGTAAATGAAGGAACGCAGGCGAGTTCGGCAGAAGTTCGCATTGGCGACGTCGTGAATTCTGAAGATATTAATATTTATCGTCAGTTAGCTGGAGGCGTTACGACTTCGCAGTTATTGCACGGTTCAGCGAATCCGATTGGTGGACAAGCAGCTTTGATTAAGTTGCGTTGGGGTTCTACGCCTGAGCAAATGAAGTTTGAAAATGCAGCCGGTTTTATCAAATTTGCCTTGGGTGAAAATGTCAAACAATCAAACTGGGGTGATAATAATCGCTCTCGTTTTCCACAAACTCGAATGGGCGTGGAGCAAGTTTATGAGGATTATTTTACTCGTGCAAAAGAATATGAAGCGGCATTAAAAACCGACCCGTTGAATACTCGTCGGGATTTGGAATTGGACGCATTGGTCGAAATTTTAAATAAAAAACGCTTCGTTACTTGTCATTCTTACGTGCAATCTGAAATCAATATGTTGATGCACATCGCTGAAAACCATGGTTTTGTGTTGAATACATTTACGCATATTTTGGAAGGTTACAAAGTAGCCGACAAAATGAAAGCACACGGTGCTGGCGCGTCGTCATTCTCAGATTGGTGGGCATATAAAGCCGAAGTTTTGGACGCAATTCCGTACAACGGAGCGTTGATGCACTCGCAAGGAGTAACAGTTGCCTTCAATTCTGATGATGCAGAAATGGCAAGACGCTTAAATCAAGAAGCGGCTAAAGCGGTCATGTATGGCGGTGTTTCGGAAGAAGACGCATGGAAATTTGTGACGTTAAATCCTGCAAAATTACTGCATATTGATAATCGTGTTGGTAGCGTGAAAGCTGGTAAAGATGGGGATATTGTCCTTTGGTCGGCGAATCCTTTGTCGGTTTATACACGAGCAGAAAAGACGTTTGTCGATGGTATTTTGTTATACGATTTGGAAATGGAAGCGGCAAAACAAGCAGCGGTTCGAGCGGAAAGAGCAAGGTTAATTCAAAAAATGTTAGATGCGAAAGTTGGTGGCGAGGAAACGCAGCCTATTCGCAATGAGAAAAAACATTTGTATCACTGCGGACATTTGGAATTGGGTGGATTCTTAGATTAGTGGCAAAGGCAGTGCCGTTTGCCCTACACAAGGACGGATTTTTTATAGTTTTTTATTGCGATTAAAAAACTGGTTATTCTTTAAAAAAATAAAAATGAAGAAATATATTTTATTAATCATATTGGTCATTCCGATACTAATGAATGCCCAAAATACACCTGCTCCAAAGCAATCCGAATCGATTTTGATTCTTGGTGCAACGGCACATTTAGGAACTGGAGAGGCGATTGAAAATAGTGCAATTGGTTTTGTAAATGGTAAAATTACCTTTGTCGGAACGGCTGAAAAAGCGGATAAATCAGCATTTACGAAAGTGATTGATGCGGCTGGGAAACACGTTTATCCTGGGTTTATTGCACCGAATAATCAATTGGGTTTGATAGAAATTGAGTCGGTTCGAGCAACTCGTGACGACCGTGAAGTAGGATATTTTAATCCCAATATTCGGTCGATTATTGCGTATAATACGGATTCCAAAGTAACGCCTACAATTCGGTCGAACGGGGTTTTGATGTCGCAAGTAACTCCAAAAGGCGGACGGATTTCGGGACAATCGTCTGTGGTTCAGTTAGATGCGTGGAATTGGGAAGATGCGGCTTACAAAACAGACGAAGGCATTTGGATGTCGTGGCCTCAATATTACAGTTGGACAGGTTGGTGGGCAGAACCAGGAGAGGTTAAAATGAATAAAAATTACAACGAGCAAGTCCAACAAATCAAGGATTATTTTGCGGAAGCAAAAGCCTACGCAACGGCGAAACCGTCTGTAGAATCCAATTTGAAATTTGAAGCGATGAAGGGTTTATTTGATAAAAGTAAAACCTTATACGTTGATGTTGATTTTGCGAAAGCAATGATGGAAGCCGTGAATTTTGCGAAAGCAGAAGGCGTAAAAATCGTTTTAGTGGGTGCAAATGATGCGTGGATGATTACCGATTTTTTGAAAAAAAATGAAGTTTCGCTAATCATTTCTCAAACCCACCGTTTGCCAAGTCGAGAAGACGAAGCCGTTGATATGCCTTATAAAATGCCTAAAATATTGAGTGATGCAGGGATAACTTTTGCATTAAGTGTTGGCGATATGTGGCAACAGCGAAACTTGCCTTTCCAGGCTGGTCATGCGGTCGGTTTTGGTTTGGAATACGAAAAAGCGGTACAAGCAATTACGCTGAATCCTGCCAAAATTATGGGTGTTGATAAAATGGTCGGTTCATTAGAAACTGGCAAATCCGCAACGCTTTTTATTTCCACAGGCGATGTTTTGGATATGAGGTCTTCTACGGTCGAACGGGCGTTTATTGATGGTCGGGATATTGATTTGAATAATAAACAGAAGGTTTTGTATGAGAAATATAAGGCGAAATATGAGGGGAATTAGTTGAGTAGTTTTTTAGTTTAAGTAGTTCTGGAAAAGCCTTGTTTCTTTGTTGAAGCAGGGCTTTTTTGATTTAAAAATTGAATAGTTTGATAAAACCAGTTAAATTTGGTTTAAACAAACTAAAGTTGTTGCGAATATTTACTAAATCACAAATAAATCGCTATTAAAATGGAAATTTCAGTTAAAAATTTTGGTCCAATAAAGCACGGTTCTATCGACCTTTCAAAACGTTTTTATGTTTTTGTAGGGCATAATAATAGTGGGAAAACTTATATGGCAAATTTGGTGTGGGGAATGAATACGTATGGAATTTTTAATATAAAGGCCGATGAAAATATTATTCCTATTTCACATGAAGATGAATTCATAACATTAGATAATGATATTTTTAGGTATGTAACTAAAAAATTAGAAGAAAAAATACTAAAAGAAAAAATACCATTTTGGTTTCGCATAGATGAGCATGATAATTTATTGAAAAAATTAGAAATAAAATTATCCGAAAATTTTCTTAAACAACTGTTTTATGAAAGTAGTACTAAATTAGATTTTGATTATGTTGTACCGAATAATAGAAAGTTGGAGTATGGAATGACTATTTTGAAGAAAAAAAATTCATTAACATTAGAAATAAAAAGACGTTCTAGATTAAAAGACGTAGAGGATACCAATTCTGTATCTTACAAAGAATATGATATAGGATTATCCAGAATAAGTATTTATGATGATAATGTTTTAACTCAATTATTATCATCTGCAATTTTACAACCTTTAAATAGTAAGACTATACTTAACAATACAAATACTTTTCTTCCTGCAAATCGTCTATTCTACCCATCATTTTACCGCTATGTTTACGAGGCAGCAAAAGGTGATAATGATAAAATCAGTGAAGAAATTAGAAAAGGAAATCCAAATGTTGAAAAGATAAAATCCTTATCAAAACGTCCTTATACCAAAGCGATGGACAATTTATTAAGTACAATTTATCGTTTAGATGCTTCTGTAAAACCGAACGAAATTTATACTGATTTACTCCAAAAACTTAGCAAACTAATGGGTGGAGAAATCGTCACTAAAAATGCAGAAGGCATTGGTTTAAATGAATTTAAATTAAAAATGGACAGCGGCGAAGAGTTGGATTTATACTTATCTTCTTCGGCTGCGAATCAATTGACGACTTTATATTTATATTTTAAATATTGGGCGAGTGATGGTAATAATTTTTTAATTATGGACGAACCTGAAGAAAATTTACATCCAAAATACCAGATTGCTCTATTGGATATTTTGATGCAGTTTGCGAATCGGAATAATAATCGGGTATTAATTACAACGCATAGTTCGTTGTTGGCGGAGTCGGTGAATAATCATATTCAGATTGGAAAATTGCAAGATTTAGGCAAAGATGTGGAGCAAATTGTTCGAGAAAATGGTTTGGATATTAGTTTGAATGAGAATTTACGACCAGATAATTTTGGAGTTTATTTCTTTGGAAATCAAGCGATTACGCCTTACGAAGTAGATGATTATGGTGTGTTTTTTAGAGATTTCAAGCAGGAAGAAAATAAGGTTGCTTCAACGGCACAATTATTAAGTGAGCATATTTATGATTCATTAAAAAAAGATAAAACCGTTCTTGCATAGATGGAAAATAAATATTTTCATAACAATAGAAAACACGTACAACAAGCCTTTTTTGTTGAACAGTTTCTCATTCCTTTGATTGATAAAAATGAATTAATTATCATCGAAGAGAAAGGAGAACGTGCGACTTTACGAGAAGTTATTATTGAGAATTTTCCAATTACAGATGAATTTAGACCAAAGTCTTACATCCTTGATTTAGAGTCGAATAAGCCAATTTTAGGAACAATTAATGGGACAAAAACAACTGAAAAAGCGTTATTGCTTTTTACTTACGATAGTTTAATTGTATTCCTGTTAGAAATGAAATCTACGATTAGCAATCGTGTAAATAATTTATCGTCAATCGCTCAAAAGTTAGAAGATTCAATTGGTCGAATTTCTATGGTTTTGACTGCTTTTATTTTTGATGAAAGTTTTTATGAAAACCTTGCTATCCAATATGTTGGCTTGATTTGTTTTCAGCAAGATGCAATTAGACATAAAGAACATTCATTATACGATAATTTAAAAGAGGGAAAAGAAGATATTTTTTTAGATAATGCCTTGACTGGTCAAAGAGAAAAAGTGATTATCAAATTTATTAAAAGTGCCGATTCAACTCCCTCAATGACCATTGATTTCGACGAAATATTCCCTGATGAAACGTATAACTTTCAAGCCGAATTTTCCGAATTAACCTTACCTGATATTAGAAAATAAAAAATTTAAAAAGGAATTTTGTCAGCTTTTACCTGATTTTTATCCAAAAAATTATAACGTAAAGGTCTAATCTTTATGCATAACTCGAAAGCTTTC
>Ga0306865_1000541_pt1 | contig 13998 bp, 10 predicted proteins | sample AntRauTorckE5431_FD_190441 | JGI IMG/M metagenome (GOLD analysis project Ga0306865, IMG submission 190441) | Saline lake microbial communities from Rauer Islands, Antarctica - Metagenome Torckler E5 #431 (v2) (version 2) | ecosystem: Environmental > Aquatic > Non-marine Saline and Alkaline >... | reverse complement strand
ATAGGAAACAAATAACCTAACGAAATACATATCTATTTTATGTTTATACCTTTTTGTTTTGCTCCCTGAAAAAGAAAACCCAAAACACCTAAGAGTAGCTACAAAAAGATTAATATTTTGTAAATTTGGGATTTAATAACCGATATAAAATAGGAATGAATTACTTTGAAACAGTAAGAGAAATTACTAAATCAATACCAACTACAATTGTAGATTTTTCCATACGAAGAGAAAGAACTTCACCACCAACACAAGCATCATCTAACTTTATCACAAATAAAGAGCAGGGCGATTGGGCAGAATTATTGATTTTCAGAGCAATAAATGAAACTTTTGAAGGGTTTGTGGCAGTACGATACGGAAAATCAGATGATTTAGTAGCAGGTGAAAAAGGATTCGATAGTTTTTATAATGACTTTCAAGATGAATTGGATACGATTGGAAAAAGACCTGATTTGTTAGTTTTCAAAGAAGCTGATTTTAGGAAAGACCTTGGTTATGATGTTAGTAAATCAGAACATTCAACCATTGAGAGTTATGTAAGATTAGCGATTGCAGGATTAGAGATAAGGTCAAGTGCTTTTTTGATTGATAAATACGAGGCTTTAATGCAGCGTAGAACTCAATCGAATTTGGAAAAAGCCTTTGAAATAAAAACAAAGATAATTGCTGAATATTCTGATGTTTTGAGTCATCCAGAGAAAAAGAAGTATCTTGATATTCTTGACAGTATAAATGAAGAAACCGTGCTTGCTGTGTCTTTTAGAAGACCAAGTTGGAATTCAACCGAAAGACTTTCAGAATTAACAAATTTATTCAAAGAAATGAAGGAAGCGATAAAAATTGCTCAAAAGCGAGATTATTTGAGCATAACGCCAAAAGTTGAAGATTTAAAAGTGGTTTATAAATGGATTGAGAAATTCAATGTTCCACATTTTTACTTTCAAGTTTTCTTTGATAAGGCTTATGGAATTGAATTTAAAGAGATTTTATCATTAATTATTGACTCGGATAAAGAAGGAGAGCATTATGAAATAAGTAAGGATATTAAAAATCAGAACAAAACGACTATTAAAATAAATACTAGAAAAACACATCAAGTTGCTTATAAAATTGATGAACCTGAACATAAAAGCGTTCGAAGAGAAATGGGTAGAGGACGATTATTATTTTACGTTTCCTTTGACAAAGGAACAGCCTACTTGGACGTTGCTAGTATCAAAAAATTACTGAATATAAAAAACACTTAAAGTGATATTAGAAAAGACATATTCAAAAAAAGTTGGTATTTCCCATAGAAAGAAATATGCTCAATTCTTTACCCCAGAAGAAGTTGCAGAAGTGATGGTGGATTGGGTATTGAAAAATAAATCACTAAAAAAAGTACTTGAGCCTGCTTTTGGACTTGGGGTTTTCTCTCGATTAATACTAAAGCAAAGTCCAAATTTAGAGATAAAAGGATTTGATGTAGATCCGCTAATTTTTGAGGATGCAAACCGTTCATTTCGTGACTTTTCTAATGTAAATATAATTTTAGAGGATTATCTCTTTAGCGATTGGAGCAACAAATACGATGGTATTTTATGTAATCCTCCTTATTTTAAATTTCATGATTATGAAAATAAAAAGGCTTTGAAAGAAATAAGAGAAAGGCTAAAAGTAAATCTAAATGGGTTTACAAATATTTATACGCTTTTTCTACTTAAATCAATCTATCAACTAAACGAAGGAGGCAAAGCGGCATATATTATACCTTCCGAATTTTTGAATTCTGATTATGGAACTTATATTAAAGAATACTTGATTAAAAGTAATGCCTTAAAGCACATCATTATTTTTGATTTTAAAGAAAATATTTTTGATGACGCATTAACTACAAGTGCAATCCTACTTTTATCAAAAGATAATAATTCATCAAGTGTAAGTTTTACAACCATAGAAAATAGACTACAATTCGAAAGAATCAAAAGTCAAATAAAAAACTGTCAAACTGAAGGGTTCTCAAAACCGATAAATAACAAAGACCTTAACCCAAATATTAAGTGGCGAGCTTATTATCAAGAGCAATTGAGTAAAAACTATAAAAACCTTGTACCATTTAAAAAAGTGGCAAAAGTTGTCAGAGGAATAGCAACGGGTGCTAATGAATATTTTATATTTAATAAAGAGAAATCAGAAAGGCTAAATATTTCACATGATAGTTTACTTCCTTGTATCACCAAATCGAAGGATGTTAATTCACCATTTTTCACTACCGAGCAATTTGAAAAATTAGTAAATACGAATGCTAATATTTATTTATTCAATGCAGGAAAAGTTCCTACAAATAATAATACATTGAATTATATTGCCTTAGGAGAAAAAGAAGGAATAAATAAAAGATTTTTAACATCAAGAAGAAATCCGTGGTTTATTAACGAAAACAGACCACCGTCGCCTATTTGGGTAAGTGTATTCAACAGAAATAAGGTCAAGTTTATTAGAAATGAAGTAGAAATTTCTAACCTAACTACTTTCCACTGTATCTATCTAAAAACAGATTTATTCAGCAGTATTGATGTTGATTTACTTTTCGCTTATTTGCTTACGGATATTGCAGGAGAAATATTCAGTGACAATCGTAGAGAATATGGAGATGGATTAAAAAAGTTTGAGCCAAATGATTTGAATAATGGTCTTATGTTAGACTTATCCCTACTAACCGAGGAAGAGAAAGACGATATAAAAACTTTATATTATGCGTACCGAGAATCTGTAATCAAAGGAAAAGAGAAAAAACCATATCTCGAAGAAATAGAAGGAATTTTAAAAAAGAAATATGAAGCAGAGCAAAAGTAATATCGTCATCTTAGTGGGTCTTGTTATGATAGTCATTAGGGATACTATTATCTTGGTTTTTGATAGATTAATTTTGGAGGCATAGAAGATTGTTATCAAATGAAAACAACTTAAAATAACCTATAATTATAATAAAAGAATAAATGAAATACGCAAACATTAGAGAAGAGGAATTGAAAAATAAGGTTGGAGTAGATTGGTTTAAGGAATTTGACACCACTGAGATTTTAGGGAATATTGACTTTACCGTTTTACCTAAAGAAGACAGCTTGTTTGGACGAACACCTCTCTTATGGGCGGAGGCAAAAACAGGGGACTTCGATATTCCTAGAATGTTTGTCCAACTCATTCTAACTATCGGAAAAGCAAGAACATTTGATAAAACGTTGCCACCTGCATTTTTGGGCGCATTTGATTTTAAAAAGATTGCCTTTGTAGATTATGCAAACATTCAAGACATTTTCTTTCTAAACGATTTTAATTGGAAGGTAACGCCAAGTAATCACGATACTAAGGAGTTTGAACTTATTAAAGAACGAATTGAATCTGTTTTAAAAGTCAAAACTTATGTGTTTGACTACCAAAAAGACGAGAAGGAACTTCAAACCTTTATTAAAAATAACGTAGCGAAAGCTACCACAAAGAATAAAATTAAAATTGATAAAAATAATTTTATCCCTATTTACTTGCGTTGGATAGAAGTTGTAAAACCCATCATTGATGTGAATTGGGACGAACTAAAGGCAGCTAATATTTTTGATAGTGATTTTTATTTGGCAGACCTTTTTGTGGACGACAAAGACACGCAGACGATTGAAGATGACTTTACCATAAGAGATAATTTATTTGTAGTCTATCAAAATCAAGGGTATAAAATAGCTAAAGAAAACATCAAGCAAATGTTTGATGCGACGATAAATATTAAGCAAAAAGAAACCTATCAGCAATTTTGGAAACTCTATAAACGCCCACCAATAAAAGCGTTTCAAGATTACATCATTGAACGTAGAGATTTACTCGTACCACAAGATATTAGAGAAAGAAAAGGGGCATTTTTTACGCCTCGAATTTGGGTCGAATTGTCGCAAAAATACCTTACCGATTATTTGGGTGAAGATTGGCAAGATGATTATTTTATTTGGGATTGTGCCGCAGGAACAGGAAATCTCTTAGCAGGTTTGACCAATAAATATAACATTTACGCAAGTACATTAGACCAAGCCGATATTAACGTGATACACGAACGTATTGACCACGGTGCTAATCTTTTAAAAAATCACGTTTTCCAATTTGACTTTTTAAATGACGATTTCACCAAACTACCACAAAGTTTACAGGATATCATTAATGATGAAGAAAAAAGAAAAAAATTGATTGTTTACATAAATCCACCTTATGCAGAAGCTAGCGATAAAAAAACTTTAGGTGGCAAAGAAGGAAAAAGTGGTGTTGAACAATCTTTAACAAATAAAAAATATGCAAAACTACTAGGTCAAGGGAATGCTGAACTATTTGCTCAATTTTTGATACGTATAAATAAGGAAATTAATGGTTCTATAATTGCAGAATTTTCAAAGTTGAAAATTCTGCAAGGCAGTCATTTTTCTGATTTTAGAATGAATTATAAAGCTGAATTGGAAAAAATGTTTGTTGTGCCTGCTGATACATTTGATAATGTAAAAGGTAAGTTTCCTATTGGTTTTATGATATGGGATTCTTCCAAAGATGTTTCTTTTAAAAGAATATTTACCGATGTGTATAATAAAAAAGGGGATTTTTTATTGCAAAAAGAAATTATAGCTTATGATAATTCGCATTTTATCAATGAATGGATAAAACCATTTAGAGCGAACAAAAACGATGAACAATTAATCGGTAAATTCCCATTTAAGGGCAATGATTTCCAAAATCAAAATATGATAATTATTGTACATCCTAATATGATGTACAATAAAGCAGCAGGACAATTCTTAATCAATCAAAGTAATTTAGTTAAGGCTTCAATTTATTTTTCGGTTAGAAAATGTATCCCTGCCACTTGGCTCAACGACCGAGACCAATTCTTATATCCAAATGAAGATTGGAAAAAGGATAAAGAGTTTAAAAGTAATTGTTTGACTTATACTTTATTTAGTAATAATATCCAATCCGAATATGGCACAAATCACTGGATACCATTCACAGAGCAAGAAGTGAATGCACAAGCGAGATTTGAAAGTAACTTTATGACGCAATACATAAAAGGCAAAATCAAAATAAAGCAAAGTGCCGATTTGTTTAATTCTGAAGAGTCGCAAAGCGAACCTTTAGTATTTTCGGCAACTGCGAAAAGTGTATTTGATGCAGGTCAGCAACTATGGAAATATTATCATCAACAACCAAATATTAACGTTAATGCTTCTTTCTACGACATCAGAGCGCATTTTCAGGGTAGAAGTGCAAAAGGTAGAATGAATAGTAAAAGCGATGATAAAAAATATATGGAATTGATTAAAACATTGAGAAATGAACTAAAGGAACTTGCAAAAGAGATAGAACCGAAGGTATATAAATATGAGTTTTTGAAGGAATGACGAGTAAAAAGCTTCCCCAGACTTGAGGCGAGCAACTTACCCGAGTAAAAAGCTTCCTCAGACTTGAGGCGAGCAACTTACCCGAGTAAAAGGCTTCCTCAGACTTGAAGCGAGCAACTTACCCGAGTAAAAAGCTTCCTCAGACTTGAAGCGAGCAACTTACCCGAGTAAAAAGCTTCCTCAGACTTGAAGCGAGCAACTTACCCGAGTAAAAGGCTTCCCCAGACTTGAAGCGAGCAACTTACCCGAGTAAAAGGCTTTCTTCAATTTGGGGGAAACAATTGACCTAAATAAAAAAATCGCTTCAATTTGGAGCAAATAACATATTCCCTTAAATTTAATGCAATTATTTTTTTTAACATTTTAAATAAAATGAATATGTTTCCTACGATTAGAATTACAAAATTATCCAATGGAGAATATGTAGCATTTGTAAGTGATGTCGTTGCCTTATTTAATCGAGTACCTCAGGCGACTTTGACACCTTTTTTAACTCCCTTGTCTGATGCTTTAGTTGATTTAGAAAAGTCCTATAAGTTAGAACAGGGTAATTTATTGACTAAGGAGATTCAAACAGTAGATAACCGCCGTGATGATGCGATTAAGGGAATCAAAAAAACGGCAAGTGGTTATTTGTATTATTTTGATGCAGCGATGCGTTCGGCTGCGGAGTTGATTATTCGGAGTTTGAACAAGTATAATAAAAATATTGATAAAATGAATTATCAAGAGCAAACGGCTACGGTGACCAGTCTTTTGAGTGATTGGGCAAACGATACGACCTTGAGTAATGCGATTGCGACTTTGAATTTTCAGGCATGGCAACAGGAATTAGCGGCAGCAAATACGGCTTTTGGTAGTCTATATTTGGATAGGGTAGAAGATGAAGCCGCTAAAAACCTGGTGCCTGTTTCTAAACAGCGGGAAGCGGTGAGTCTGATATACAAGAATTTAGAACGAAAACTAACGGCTTACGGTGAGATTGATGCGGCGACTTATTTGTCGTTGGTGAATGGGCTCGATGGCTTGATTGATAAGTATAATGCGCTGTAAATTGTGAGGTATTTTTTATCTTTTGAAGCGTTAAAACGCCAATGTCTTTTTTGATGTTGGCGTTTTTTGTTTAAGAAGTCTTTAAAAATCTGTATTTTTGAAAAGTTATTAGGCTCTTTGACAATTTCTGCACGTAGCGGCTACTTTAGCTTCCGAAAAGTCTCAAAATCCTTGCGGCAGCTAAAGACAGCCGTTACGAAAATCTCAATTTATTCGAATTTTGCAGAAATTGTCAAAGAGCCAGTTATTAATTGATTATTAAAATTCTGAGAAATGATTTTGACAATAGAAGAATTAGAATTAGATGCGATAGAAATGACTTTGCAGGAGTTAAAGCTGGAAATCGCTGTTTTACTTTATGCGAAAGGTAAATTATCCATGGGGAAAGCGAGCCGTATTGCGGATATGAACCGTATCTTGTTTCAAAAAGAGTTGGGAAAGCGAAAAGTTCCTATGAATTATGATGAGGCAGAATTGGAACGTGACTTAGAAACTTTAGGACTGTTATGATAGTCATTAGTGATACCACCGCGATAAGTAATTTGATACAAATTGGAGCGTTAAACTTGTTGAAAGATATTTATAATGAGATAATTATTCCAACTGCGGTTTATAATGAATTACTTGTATTAGACAGTAATGAATTACCTATAAGAAAACAATTAAACCAAGATTGGTTCAAAATAGAAACGGTTATAAAAGATAGCACTTTTTTATCTTTGAGCGTAGAATTGGATATTGGTGAGGTCGAAGCGATAACTTTAGCTATTCAAAAAAAAGCAGATTATTTATTGATTGACGAAAAAGAAGGTAGGAAAATCGCTGTTGAAAAAGAGCTTAAAATAATCGGTACACTTGGTATTTTGATTGAAGCTAAAAGGCGAAAATTAATTGAAAGTGTTAAAACTAAAATGGATGATTTAATGAATATTGGGTTTTGGATAAATCCGAAATTGTACAATAAAGTTATTGAAATAGAGCAAAAATTATAAAATATATTGGGTAGTGGTTTAAATGCGTTGATGTTCGTTCCAAACCGATGGGGTTTTTAAAACCCCATCGGTTTTTATCCGTGCTTTTCGGATGATTAATAAGCTACAAAATACCTTTAAATCTAAAATAATTACGGAAATTAAAAGATAATTGATAATTTTGAAATATGGTTAGAATCGCATTGGTCATATTATTATTATTGGGTTCTTTGGGGATTTTTGCTCAGAACGTAACACAGCCGCTTTTTGAGCGAGGCATAGATTATTTTAATTGTCAAATTATAAAAGTTTCTTTGGCAAGTCAAGTCGGACAAACACATTTAGCAGATTTCAAAAAAGAAATTGGTAATTATAATTGCAGTTTTGAAAAGTTAGTAGAGTTTTTAAAAACTCGCCCAACGGGTGTAATGACGCAAGATTTAGAACTATCTTTTTCTATTGATTCTTATAAAGAAAAATACAATCCGGAACTTTCGGATACTGAATTATACACCTTAATTACGACCAATTTAATAAATCAAGCATCGGTTCAAAATTTCAAAACAAAACATAAAAATTCTTTTCCTGCTTTTGAAACCAATATAAACGATTATTTAATTTCTTTATTTAGCTTGAATAAAACGACTACCGAAACCATCGAGGACGGTATGGGAGAAGTCGTCATGGTAGAAGAAAAAGAGGAAATTGTTCCGCCAAATACGACGAACACAAGAACAGAAACACGAGTCACTGCGGAAGAAACGCCGCAGCCTAATGCCCCAAATCTTTATGTTGAAGACTATTCGCCTTTTGAATTCGAGATGGGAGAAGAGGTTTTTAGCTGGTCGTCATGGTTATTTCGGTTCAGTTTACTGTTTACATCTTTGGCGGTATTACTTTGGGTATTGTTACCTTATTACGAAAAAAGGGAAAAAGCCAAAGTAAAACAACCAGGTGATGAAATTCATCCGATGGCGCTATCTTTAGAGGTCGAAGTATCTATTTTAGAAAACAACAATCGAATATTGAAAGAGAAAATGCGGAAAATACATTTAGATTTAGATGATTACGAAGATACGTTTAAGAGCATCTAAAGCAATCTTTCCTGCCTTTTTAGTTCAAATCCGCACGCATACAAACCTCAAGAGGAGAACAAGCATCTATCAATAAATTACCACGATAGGCTGCTTTTCCTACATAATACGCCTCAATAATGATATACGTGTAGGCATCATTTGTAAAAAAATCAAAGCGATAAGATTTCCAATCGGTATGATTAATTGCCACCGTATGCCCTAATAATTGAGCTTTTTCACACTTTTTCGTTCCAGCCCAAATCCGAAATTTCAAGGCTTTATTATAACCAGCATAACCATTAGACCGCGCTAATTTTACACTGAAAGTATAACATTCATCTTTTTTCAAAGGCTGCGGTAGTTGTTGTCCGATATGCTCCCACGTACCATCTTCACGGGAAATTAATCCTAAGAAAGTGTCCCCATGATACGCCTCTTGATAAACGCCCCAAGGCCCTGGCAAAATATCGGGCGTGGAGTAACTCCCGCAAGCCTGCCAACCGTCAGGGACACGAGCGTCTTCCGGCACTCCTTCAAAAGAAGGATTATTCAAAAGTATTGACGAATCAGGATTAAACGATACCGATAATAATCCTACGAATAAAAAAGTAATTCTCATAAGTTATAAAGATTGAAATAGTACAATCAATCCATAAAATTACGAAAAGTAGAAACACCCCGTTATAAATATTATCACAATTTCGAAAATAGGCTTAAAAATATCAAAGTACTGGTTCTTTGACAAATCCTACGGGAAGCAAAATTAGTAACGCAATGAATTTTGCTTTTAAGTATTCGGATAGATTTAATCAAGGACAAACGCAGCAATTTTTTTACTGCGTTTAACCTCGATTTATTCCTAAAGGTTGAGCTTTAAAATAATTAATATGCGCCAAAGAATCTTCTAAAGAACCATTCTAAGGATAATAAAAATAGGATTAAGAAGAAAATCCATTTTAAATTAACAAAAGAGCGGGTTTCGTTGGTGCTATAAATAACTGGTTTTATGGTACTTTTAGCTTCAATTGAATCTGCTAATGCCATTAAATTATCTTGGTAAACCATCGCACCGTCGTATTTTTGGCTTATTAATTTCAATAAACCGTGGTTCGCTGTGGTCGCAAAACCTTCTAATTGAATCGGACGAATAGAGAATTTTCCATTGTACGTCAATTGTTTTCCGTTCGCATTGACGCTTCCTGTGAAAGTATAATTTCCGACTGAAAAAAGTCCTGCATCTAAAGCATAAGCATTTTCCGTTTTATTCATTGTAAATGGAAAATCTCGCCCATCTTCGTTCGTCATTTTTAGCGTAACATCCGCATCATTAACGAGTTCGTAACTTTGATTATATAATTCCGCATCAAAATAAATGCGTTCATTTTCGTTAAGAATATTCTTATTAACCGATACACGGAACTTTCGTTTATCTTCTTTTAAGGTCAGATATTGAATAGATTTGCTAATTAATTCATCAAAAATATCGTGATTTTGATTTTGTAAATAATCAAATAACCGCCATTTCCAAATACCTTCTGCCGCAAAAACACCAACTTTAATACCGTTTTCTTCACCAAATGCTAAAAGTGGATATTTGGTTTCGACCGTTCCAACCTTTTGGTATAACAAGGTTTGAGCATTGGTGGACGCCTTGAAATCTCCGAAAGGTGCAATAACTGGCGGAAACTTTTTCAATTCTTGTTTTAACTTATCATCAATCGTAAATAAGTTAAAATTAGAACCTACAAAAGTTTGGACATCGTTTGTGTTTCGAGAGTTACCATTGATAGTCAAGATATTTTGACTCTTATTCAGAATCGTCAAATTAGTTTGATTTCCAACGATGTATAATCTCGGCATTTTTCTATCGTTCAACTGTTTTAATAACGTAGTTGCATCTTTGCTAATACTCGGAATTTGGTGTAAAACCACAAAGTCAAAGTCTGGTAGATTTTCACGGAAATTTTCTAAAAAAGCAATCTTAACCTCATAATTTTTATTTTTTGAAATTGCTTGACGAATTGCCGCAAGGTCGGGATGTGGTGTATTTGCGATAAGCAAAACCTTTTGTCGAGCGTCCAAAACATCCACAAAAATATCTTGCACGTTATTAATCGTCGTCACTTCGCCTTTTATCGCAGCGACTTGTAGGCGATATTGTTGCACGCCGCTTTGCTCGGCATCCAAAACTATTTCTTGTGTAAAAAAGAAATCTTTGTCTTTAATTGTAATCGGAAACTCTTGTAACTTCCTCGTTTTACCGCCTTTTTCAACTTTTGAAACCGACAAAACGGTATTTGCACCCAAACTATTTTGAGCCATCACATCAACTTGAATTCCAAATTTATCACCCAAATAAGCGATTTTATTATAAAAAGCTCGGGTCAAAACTACGTCCCGTTTTGGTGTCGTATCGCCCAAAGCAACCGTATAAATCGGTACGTTTAACTTCGCACCAGAATAAATCGGATTGTTACCTTCGTTATAAATTCCGTCTGTTGCCAAGACGATTGCACCCAAATTTTGATTGCTATAAATGTCATAAACATCGTTCAAAACGGCAGAAAGATTACTCACCTTATCATTATATTTGAAATCAATTCCTTCCCGAACACCGTCGCCAAAAGCGTATTCTTTCACATCATATTTTTCCGACAAGCGATTTTTTAACGCCTCAAAGCTCTTTTGGTAAGTCGTTGTATCGCCTTTAAGTTCGTTTCCGACCGATTCGGACGCATCTTGTGCCAAAATCACAACTGGCTTTTTCGTTTCCGTTTTTAAGGATTTCAATAATGGAGAAAGTAAAAGTAAGGCAATCAGGGTGACGGATAAAAAGCGAGCTGCCGCCAGTGCCCAATTTAACCATTTTCCTTTTTCGTGAAAACGATTATCTTTGTAATATAAAATTCCTGCGTAAAGTAAACCCGCCAACACACACAAAATCGCAAACCAAGCCGGATATTCAAAAGTAATATTTGTCATATAGTTATTTCTGGATACTTTTTCTGGATATTTGATATCCGATTCTTATGATAAGTTGTTGTTTTGTTACGAATTATAAATTAAAATAATTACAATTTGATAAGAAATTTCCTCGAATTGTCAAATACCAGTTTTAATATTACGGCGAAAATAAGATTAATTAAGGAATATTAGAAATGTGATTTTTTTTGTTTGTCGTTTTAACAATAAATAACGGTTCAAATGACCGTAATTTATTGTTAGTAAGCTATTCGTTTTAATCGTTCGGACGTGGTGAAACTATTATTTCTAATTAAAAAAATGTTAAACGCTCGTCATTCTCCTTTAAAAATGTTTATTTTAAGATTAGATTTGGCTTACTTTTCGGTTGAATCATTTTGTATAATAACTACTAAAACGAATCGATCACTAAAACTATATTAACTAAAATAAAAAAATATGAAGCAACTCATTTTAAGTTTCTTCCTTTTGGCTTACTTCGGGCATCAAGCAAATGCCGCTTATATCCTGGTGCCAATGGACGATAAACAGCGGAATCACTTAAAAGCGTATGGTATAACCTATTACGTTTTGGAAAAAGAAATTGAAGCCTATTGGATGTTAAATTATCGAGGCGGAAGTTTTGCATTTAAGCACAATGTTGTTTTTGAGGAATTATGTAAAATCCGAGATGTGAGTTATGAAGTGATTGCAGATGCTCAATTTGCAAAAATTCGTACCGAAATCGCCAATCCTGAAGTCAATCAAGAAGTGGTCAAACTGGAAGTTGCACCAAAAATTGCGGTTTACACCCCCGAAGTAGATGCTAAGGGAAAGGAAATTCAGCCCTGGGACGATGCGGTGACTTTGGTTTTAACGTACGCACAGATTCCTTATAAAACGATTTATGATAAGGAAGTTTTGGAAGATAAATTAGCCGAATATGACTGGTTGCACTTGCATCACGAAGATTTTACGGGGCAGTACGGTAAGTTTTACGCATCTTACGGAAGTGCGGCTTGGTACAAACAAAGTGTACAACGTATGGAAACTTTAGCGACAAGTTTGGGTTATGAAAAAGTTTCTAAATTAAAATTAGATGTCGTCAAAAAAATTCGGGAATATGTTATTGGCGGTGGATTTATGTTTGCAATGTGTTCTGCAACAGATACTTATGACATCGCATTGGCGGCAGAAGGTATTGATATTTGTGCCAGTATATACGATGGTGATCCACAAGATCCGAATGCACAATCGAAATTAAACTTTGAAAATACCTTTGCTTTTCAAAATTTTAACTTGAAAGGAAATCCATTAGAATATGAATATTCAACGATTGATAGGCCGAGAGCACCTGTGATTGATGAAAAAATTGATTACTTCACATTGTTTGACTTTTCAGCAAAATGGGATCCTATTCCAACAATGCTAACCCAATGTCAAGGTAAAACGGTCAAAGGCTTTATGGGACAAACGACTGGTTTTGTGAATAGTCATTTAAAACCAAATGTTTTGATTTTGGGAGAAAGTAAAGCACTCGGAGAAGCTCGTTACATTCATGGCGAACAGGGTAAAGGTTTTTGGACTTATTATGGTGGACATGATCCCGAAGATTATCGTCACTACGTTCAAGATCCTCCAACGGATTTGAATTTGCATCCAAATTCTGCCGCTTATCGCTTGATTTTGAATAATATTTTATTCCCTGCGGCTCGTAAGCAAAAGCAGAAAACATAGCAAACGATTGATAATAAGTAAATTACAGAAAGCCGAAATGGATTTCAAAATCTATTTTGGCTTTTTTGTATTAAAACAGTTTTCCTGTAAGAAAATGACAAGCATATTTTTAATATTTTGATTTTAGCATGAAACTTATCAAGAAATAAAATATAGTAACTCTAAAAAAAATGAAATGAAAATATTATTAACGGGTGCAACAGGATATATCGGAAAAAGACTTCTGCCAGTGTTGGTGCAGCAAGGGCATAAGGTGATTTGTTGCGTCAGAGATGCCGAGCGATTTAATCCGCCGTCTTCTCTTTTGGCGGATATCGAGGTGATTGAGGTTGATTTATTAGAACGAGCTTCTTTAGAAAAAATTCCTAAAGATATTGAAGGTGCTTACTATTTGGTACATTCTATGTCTGCTTCTGATGATTATCCCGCACTTGAAGTTCAATGTGCTGAAAACTTTCGAGATACACTCGAAAAAACAGCTGTGAAACATGTTATTTACCTGAGTGGAATTGTCAATGAAGCCGATTTATCGGAACATTTGGCTTCTCGGAAAGCGGTGGAAGAAATTCTGCAGACTGGAAATTTTAATTTGACTACACTAAGAGCGGGTATTATCATCGGTTCAGGGAGTGCTTCTTTTGAAATTATTAGGGATTTGACCGAGAAGTTGCCCTTGATGATTACGCCAAAATGGTTAAATACCAGATGCCAGCCGATCGGCATTCGTAATGTTATTGATTTTTTATCTTCTGGAATTGGACGTAAAGAAATTTATAATGAAAGTTTTGA
>Ga0306865_1000534_pt1 | contig 14122 bp, 17 predicted proteins | sample AntRauTorckE5431_FD_190441 | JGI IMG/M metagenome (GOLD analysis project Ga0306865, IMG submission 190441) | Saline lake microbial communities from Rauer Islands, Antarctica - Metagenome Torckler E5 #431 (v2) (version 2) | ecosystem: Environmental > Aquatic > Non-marine Saline and Alkaline >... | reverse complement strand
GGTTTTGACACTTTTTATATTACGCAAGAATTCGCGCATCCCGATTTGGGTCGTTGGTTTTGTTTTCATGTATACAGTGTAGCAATTGTCAAACTTTTGTCAAACAAAAAATCTCCCTAGGGGACGGCCTGAGCGGCGCACGACGAGCTTTTGGCGCTCGCAAATACCGAGTTCTCTCGTAATGTCAGCCGATATTACCACTGACAGACTACGCTTCCCTCACCCGAATGACTTTACGAAGGTGTTTTTCCATTACTTCAGTATGCTGCGGAGCATGTTACGTAGCAAGACGTAATAGCCTAAGATTAGCTGATACGAACGGCGAGAAAGCTCCGCCCAGGAGAGTCCTTGGCGGAGCTGGTATAGATTGTCTCTGCCTGCAATCTTTCAAATACAGTCCGAACAGCCTCTACGACGTTGCCCCAGTTTTGAATAGGTTCTAAATACCCTACCTAGACGTTCGAGCTGGTATACTAAAAAATTCTAGAAGACATCAATACATACCTACTATCCACTTATAAACCTGACGCTATTATTCTTCACGGTTCAAGAGCACGTGGTAAAGAACGTGAACACAGCGACTGGGATTTTATCTTTCTATACAATCAGCCAACTGATTTAAAAAGTGGGCGTGAACTATATCTGGAACAAAACATTGAGTTCTCTGTATATGTACTGCCTACATCAAACATCGCCGAACAATTTGGAGCAAAACTACAAAGAGCGAAAGTTCTGTTTGAAACAGTAAGCGAAGGTACGGATTTGCTTAAACAAGCTGAGAGCTATTATTCAGAAGGTGTTCATTGGCCTCCGGAAAAGGTTAACGGTCACCGACTCTGGATGAAGGGTCGCATTGATGGAATGGTAGACAATATTGATAATCCTATAGTGTTTAATAAATATTTTGGTGACTTATCTGGTCGAGTGTTTAACTACTGGTATTGGGTATTGAAAAATAAACACTCCCAGCCAATCTACATAGCTACCGAAGAAGTTGCTAAAAGCGACCCTGACTACCATCGTCTTGTTTCTAAGTTAGTCGCTGTAGAATCATCATTGAGTGAAAAAGTGGATATTTCAAGACAGATTTTCACTAAATTATTTGAGTTTTATCCGGAGGCCGAACCTCCGAAGTGAGCATCTAATCATTCCCGAAGGACGGTCCTTTGGATTTAGTAATCCCCGATTTAGTTGTTACACTACAAGTATATGCAATACCTACACACAATGGTGCGAGTAAGCGACCTTGAAAAATCACTTGTTTTTTACTGCGAGAAACTCGGGCTAGTCGAAACCAACCGAATCGAAAATGAAAGTGGGCGGTTTACTCTCGTGTTCCTAGCAGCACCCGGTGACCTGCCGCAGGCAAAGGAAAACAAAGCCCCACTGCTAGAACTTACCTATAACTGGCCTGTTGAAGACGGTTTACCTGAAGAGTATTCAGTTGGATGGAATTTTGGCCACCTCGCATTTCGTGTTGCTGACATTTATAAAACCTGTGAGTTTCTACGTGACGCTGGTGTGGTAATCAATCGCCCACCTCGTGACGGTCACATGGCGTTCGTTAAATCACCTGATAATATTTCAATTGAACTACTACAGGCCGGTGAAAGTCTGTCTCCGCAAGAACCCTGGGCAAGCATGCAAAATGAAGGAAGCTGGTAATGAACAATTATGTACCCCAAGTAAGCTTTGTCAGTAGTGTGCTAAAACGTTGAAACAAAGACGGCACTTTTCACTCTACCGTGTTGCCCAAAAAAGAATCACCGCTTTAATGCATGCATTAAAGCGGTGATTCTTTTAAGCTTGGTCTGACCGACAATCTACACAAAGCCCGACTAGGGGTCACTGATAAATGGTTCATGACCTAATTTCCCTACGGGACTCCCGCTCAATCAAAAACAAGTCGCTCCCAAAGGACGGTTCTTTGGTGCTACCTATACTAAGATAATCTAAATCACTTCTCGATTGGCTGGAGTGACAAAACCCCAGGAAAGACCTGGGGTTTTGCTATTTATTTGCTGTAGCTCTAGCAAGATCAGTAGCTATTACTGCTTAATCAAACGGGCACACCGCGGCGCCGCGCTGGGCTGCTGGTCGCTCACTACATTTTTGGTGCCAAGCTACGACGTGCGGGAATGATTCAAGCGCTAAGTCTTTAGTGGCGTGATATCCCCAATCAAGGCACCCGACCCAGGGGAACGTCGCAATGTCGGCAATGGAATAATCTGGTCCGGCTAGGTAGGCGTGGTTTGTCAGGCGCTTCTCAAGCACGCCCAGCAAACGCTGCGATTCTTTTTTGTAGCGCTCAAGTGGGTATGGATGATCGCACGCGTCTTTTCCGCCGTGGGCGTAAAAGTGACCAAACTGGCCAAACATTGGCCCAACGTGCCCGACCTGGAAAAACAGCCATTGCAACGTTTCCATTCGTTGGCGCGGATCGGTTGCCAGCAACGTGCCGGACTTCTCTGCCAGGTAGATTAAGATTGCGCCCGATTCCATCAGGGTAATCGGCTCACCATTTGGTCCCTCAGGGTCGGTAATGGTCGGAATCTTTCCGTTGGGATTGAGTTTGAGATAGGCGGGATCAAACTGCTCGTCTTTCGTGATATCTATTTTAATAGCGTCATACGCTAGCCCCATTTCCTCTAGGGCAATTGATACTTTCTGGCCGTTAGGGGTTGCCAGTGAATATAACGTGATTGGTTTTGACATAATTTTGATTGTATTAGTCGAGTAACTCTCTTTTCAACATAACATGAATCGACGTTTTCTATCACGTAGTGATTAATTCTGCTTAGTTAGGTAAGTACTAAGCGAGCAGAAAGATATTTTTCAGCCCATCTGTCACGGCTGCAATCCCACCGGTCATAAACAAATACACAACCCCTGCCCCCAGCAAGAAGAGTCCGCCTAGTTCCCAGAGATCTCTCCAATCTTTTTCCTCCTTAGATTTTTTATCTATTTCACTTATCTTTTTTTCAATTCGGTCCAATTGTGAAGCAACCGACTTAAGCGTGACCTCGGATTCATTTTTCATAGTTTTTAATTTACTGGTAGGTTAATTACATGTTTAAAGTTTAATAGTGTCAAGTTTTGAAAGTACCATTAATCTTATTTGGCAGTCGGACTTGTAGTCTTAGCGTTTACTGACACATTGTACAAAAACTAACTAGAGGATAAACCCAATGTATTACTTTCTTATGAACGCTTAACTCTCGAGCGTGAGCCGTGCAGCTGATACACCCGCCTAGATTCCGCCTTAGCCTCAGGTGTTTTCTTTAGACCATACAGTACATCCTTCATAATCTTTGTCTCCTGCTTAAAATCTATTATCGGCCGCGGATACTTCCCGAGCGTTTTCTCCTCAAAGGAGAAGATTTCTGCCGCGGTAAACGCTTTTAATTCTGGAATCTGTGAGTGAATGAATATCGCGTCTGAATCTTTCTCAATCATCTGCTTGGTTGGAGAATACACCCGAATGACGTTGGTGCCGGTTACTCCAGCTTGCATTTGCACCTGGGGCACGTGAATACCTGGTACATAATCCATCATGAACACCGCTAGCTCGTAGACGATTACTTGCCATGGTATTCGCAAGGCATGACAAGCAAACGAAACAATCATCGCGCGTGAACGAAAATTAAGCCAACCATACTTTTGGTAATACCGTATTGCAGCGTCGATAGACGGAAATCCAGTTGTGCCTGTTTTCCACGCGTGCAATCGCTTGGCCAGCTCTTCTCCTTCACACACGGGTAAAGTGTCTGTGTAGATACTATTTTGTGGTATAAACTCCATCTCAACCTGGGTCTCAAGCTTTTGAATGAAGTGGGAATGCCAATATAGCCGCGACTTAAATGCCCGCAGTGAGCCTTCCCACTTGATGTCAAGATTAAGCTGCTGTGCGGCCACTTGCCGTGCCTCGGTCATTTTTATTGCCGTTCGCAAAGACAATGTCCCCCAGGCTAAATCGTAGGAGAGTCTGGAGCAGCGACTGGGTGCTGTATTCATGGAACTAATTCCTCCCCTATACGAACTGCCCGTTAGGGTTAAAAATTCTTTAAGTGTTTTGTGAGCATTCCCTTCGGTAATGTTTGGTAACTTTTTCTTGAAGCCAACTATTTTAAGAACTGTATCAGTCGGAAAGACGGTCTTTTTTGCTACGTCTTTTGTAGACTGGGACAGTGATAACTTTTTTGGTATCGATAATATTGGTTGCTGTATGTACTGCTTGAATTCTCTTTCCCAATTATCTCTTGAGCTCAGATTTCTTACTACTCCATTAGTATTGTACTCTTTAAAGGCAACCTGGTTACTTTTACACCACAGGGCGAGAGCTTTATCCCGCATCAAGGTATGGTGCAACCCTGTCTCCTGATGAGCATATATTACCGAAAAATTATAGGTCTTCTGCAGGCCTTCAAGCTGCTGCAATAGGTCTCCGTGACAAATATAGAGATCGCTTTGGTGGTGACGAAGATTCTTACGCAGGGCGGTTAACGCAGATTTACAGGCGTAACTGTGAAATCGTCCCCAGTCAGGACCTTCGTACACTAATGTCTCAAAACAATAGACTGGTAACACTTCGGCTGATTCGGACACCGCTGTTGTCAGCGGTTGATTATCGTACAATCTGAAATCTCGCTTTATCAGCCAGATTGCTTTTAGCTTGTCGGTCACGTGCCTATCTTACTATAATAAAAAAGCGGGTCAGGAGCATTTTTTCGCGTTCAATATTGCCAGTTGCCAGATACCGTTAGTCCTAGCTAGTGCCCATCTTTTTTAGTTAGCCCCTCCCTATGGACAGCTGGTATACTTTTATGATGAAAAGAAGAAATATCTTTGCTTTGGTAGTGTTTGTAATTTTTTATATTTCTTTTGGTGTATTCCTTACCTTCAATCAAGAGAAAATTATCTACCAGCCTTCTGCTCAAGACTTTGCAGCCTGCTTGAATTTTGTAGAAGCCGAAAAAATTACCCACCAAGGAACGCGCATGTACGTGAGCACGACAACTGGACCAATGGTTGTGCTGTACCACGGAAACGCTGGCTCGGCGTGCGACCGGGGTGTCTACGCAGCGCAATTCACTCAAGCTGGATACGGCTACATAATTGTTGAGTACGCTGGTTTTAGCAACGACACCAGAGAGCCGGGTCATGAACTCATACAACAAGACGTGAAAAACGTAATTTCTTACCTAAAAAATATGGAGGTGGAAGAGCTGGTCGTTGTCGGAGAAAGCATTGGCACCGGATTTGCCTCCTATCACGCCAGTCTAGCCCCTCCAGAAAAATTGCTACTGATTTCCCCCTTTACTAATTTATCCGATATAGCAAAAGAACGTTTCTGGTTCTACCCCACCTCATTGCTGGTAGACAACGCTCTTGATAATGTTGAGGCCCTGAAAAACTATCGTGGTAAAGTGGCCATTATCCACGGTACAGAAGACTCAATCATCCCCTACCAGCTGGGCCGAAGACTATTTGCAAGCGTTCCGGCAGAAAAAGAATTTATTAGTATTGCAGGAGCTGGTCACAATGATTTGTTTACCGTTGAGCAGACATACGCTGCAATTCAGGACTTCCTAACCCAGGAATAAAATAGTCTCATCCGGCACCTCCTGAAACTGGTTCCACCCCAGGGACAGTACGTGCCCAGCGATTTGAAGTATATTTAATAGGGTTATTTCTAAACCCTCCCAGACCTTCGAATTAACTATATTAAAAAGCAGCCTGCCCTACCGAAGTAGAACAGGCTGCTGTAATCAACCTAGGCAGCAACCAGGATTGGTTGTGCTTTGGCGGTGAAGTGTGCCAGCTCAGCGTCGATCCAACGATAGTCACGATGGCCGGCAGTCGCTGCTAGCCGCGTCAGCTGCTCAATACGGGCAAAGAGACGTTCTTCAGCACCGTCAGCGTGCAAGTCCATGGTTGGAACTTGGATGTCGCCGAAAGAATCGACAGACTGAACTGGATTGCCAGCCGCATCTACTGCAGACCGTAACCGATCCATGCGCCGATGATTGTCGCTGCCATAGTAGGCTTTGATGTCTTCACAGCGCCCCATCACCACACCGCATGAGCAAAGGAACAAAATACACAGACCATGCGGACGCAGTGCCTGCCGTACAGCTTCAACGGTGATATCGGACATACGCACCGAGAGGATAGTCTCATGTAGCCAGTCGACCGCTTCGGTACGATAGCGCACTTTGTCAGTACCAATGATTGATAGCGGTAGCCTGACCAAGCGATGTTCTGCAAGAACACCAAAGTCGCCAGCCTTGAGTGCTTCAACCATTGCCATGAAGGCCGGTAAAGCTGGTAAGTGCGGGTTCAAGTTTTCTGTCAGTGCCTGATACAAACAAGCAGTAATTTCAGCTTGCAAAGGATTGGCCGCTTGCAGAATGGGAAGATGTCTAGCGTGAAGACCAGCCATTTCAGGCAGTTGATTCTCTAAGCACATATGTCACCTCATTTTTGGTTAAAAGAACAAAACTTGGCACTGTCATCAGTGTTGCAGGAGGCATTTCAAGCGAAACAGCCCCTGTAGTACTGACAACTATTGAGTTGTGAACTCTTGGTTGCGCCTAAACTTCTCAAGAGTGCGCTCAAGTCGATTGTTCTGATTAAGCACGTTCGCTTGTTCAAAAACTTCGATCAACTCATCAGTCCACTCGCGGACGAGCGCAGACGGATTGCGTTTGATACTGCTACTTTCCATCAAAAATGTTACTGGTTCTTGACCAAGTTCTGACACAATAAAATCTTTATCTTCACTAGAAGAAATTTTGTTGCCAACAAATAAGTATGGGGTGCTATAGAAATCCATCAATGAGGCAATTTGTTTAGCAGTTTTCACACTGTGCAAAGCTGGTTCACAGACAATCACCCCAACATCAATACCAGTCACAATTCCAGTAGATACTCCATCCGCGCCAGCTTTTTCATCCACAACTACCACTTCATTTTCTTGTAACTCTAATAGCGGCAGTAGAATCTTCAGTGGCGTAGTCAGACTATGACTACAAGCCTTTCCATACAAAACAGTATCAGTTTGAGGACCTGCAACCATCAGACGAATTCCGTTCTCTAACACTTGAGAAAACTTCTCAATTTCAGGCGATACTGGTGATAGTGAAAAATGTGTGCCTACGTCAGTTAAAAATGCCTCGGTATATTTCTCGTTTTCTGCTAACCCAACCGCTTTCTGCAAATCAGCCATACTTTGACTGAAATATTTAATTAACGGAACTGCGCCTCCTGACAAGTTGAATGACAAATCCATATTGTGATCAGCGTCTACTGCGAGTACAGACATGCCAGCTGCGTTTTGATGTAACGCTGTTTGACTTGAAACTGACGACTTGCCGCTCCCCCCTTTACCTAAAAAACCTAAAATCATATTGCGAATGACTTGCAATATACCGTATCGTGTAAACAATTGCAAATGATTTGCGTTAGTAATAAGAAGTTACTATATTTATGTAAGCAAATTTCTTGGTTACGGCGGTGATTTCATGGTTGTCTACCGGACCAGCAGAATCACTCTCTCCCCTATCATCAGAAGGAAGCCCTTACATCGCCCCTGACCAATAAAGACATATCTCTTTCAACTAATTTTGCTCGTGGTCCAGGAGTCACTTCAGAAAAAATCCCCTTTGAGAGGGATTTTTGTGTGTCAAAATCGCCCTTATTGTGGGCGATTTCTTACGGGTGGTTGGTTATCTTTATAGACGTAATCCTCCTTGTACTGATGCATCAGTTTGCACATCAACATCGATGACACTGGTGTCTACACTTGCATCTGTGGTCGCGTCTACTTCTACAGAACTATCTGTTGATCTGTCTGAATCAGTCGTATCGGGACTTTCGGTTGTGTCTGCGTTTTCTTCAGAATCAATCTGCAGGTTCGTCTGTTCGTCTGTTTCTGTACGGAAATCAAGCATGCCCTCAAGTATAGGGTCTGCATTCACATTCACCTGCAATCGGAGCATGCTGTTTATTATCGCATCCACTTCACTCGCAATCCCAATCGCTGCTTGAGCCGCAGTGTAGGCAGCTTGGTAGACTTCAGTCTGGAAAGAAGCTTTTGCTTTTGCTTGGACAGCTACAGCTTCAGCTAATCGCAGCTCGGCTCGAGTATACACTTGTGCTGATAGTTCAGAGGCTGCTTGAGTCAGTTTAACTTCTACCTCGGTGAGGTAATTGTCGGCCCGATCAATCGTTGCTTGTGCTGTAGCTTTTACGTCGACAGAAGCGTCGATAGTAGCGGTTGCAGTTGCCTGGGCGTTCGCTGTTATATCAGCATAGCTCCGAATATCAGTTATTAATGATGCGCCATCGTTGCCAGATACTCGAGTGTTCAGACCTGCCAACACGTCAGCGTAAGCCCGGAAACTTCCTTCCAAAGAAGCTCGAACAGTGGCTGATGATTCATAGTCGCCTTTCGCTTCTCCTTTCTCACTTTGCTCTTCTGCTTGGTTAGTGTGTGTTTGGATACGAGCACTGAGATCAGCTGATGCTTCAGCCGTTAGTTCGCCTCGAACTGCGAGCTCCTCAGCTTCTTCTAGTCGTTCCTCGACGAGTCGTGCTTGTAGTCGTGCCTCAGCTTCACTTGAAATAGCAAACGCACTTTTCACGTTTTCGTTCACTTCCGTTTTTATTGTATATAAGAAATCCCCTGGCACTGCTCCTTCGGCGGCGAAGGTGGTCCCTCCTCCAGCGATTAACATGATTGCGATTATTACTGCGGTCATAGATTTTGTTTGTTTAAATAAGGTAAATAATAGAGTGCGCTGCGGTACTTGTACTATAGAACGACTATCATCCCCAACTCTTACACTATGGAAACGGGCGTGAGCAAGCAGCTCTTCCTCCATCCGAGAACGAGAAGAATCTGACAGTTTTATGCCTTCCAATTTTTTTAAATATGTAACGGTATTTTTTTCTTTGTTCATATGTGCATTTTTTGCTGCAGTCGTTTGGTCGCTCGATTAATACGAACGGAAATAGTGTTGGCGGTCTCCCCTAGTACTTTGGCGATATCTTTTGGATCTAAGCCTTCGACAAACTTAAGTAGCAGTACTTCGGCATCCTTTTCCTCCAGGTCATTCATTGCCGCGAGCACTTCTTGATATACAGCCACTTCCTCTGGGCTAGCATTGGTGTCTTTTGGCACCTGACCTAATTCCATTTTCTCATCCAAGGAATCAGACTTTTTCTTTTTGTACCAATCTTTAGCCATATTATTCGCAATGGTATAGAGAAACGACCGGGTGTTCGTCATTTCTTTTCCCTCTCGCACATACTGCCAGTACCTGGTGAACACCTCCTGGGTCATATCTTCTGCCAATTCTCTATTGGATACTTTGACTATACAGAATCGAAAAATAGCATCTCCATAGGAGGCAAAAGATTTTATAAACACTTGTTCTTGGGTGTCCTGATTCATATAACGACTTACATTAGTTACTCTTACACTTAACAGGCCTCAATGCAACGAGCAAACGCTGAAAACAAGCCTAAGGACTTTTGTCTACCGTACCAATGTCATTAATTGGCACCCGACATATTCCCCGATTTGAACACCTCTACGAGGTCGTTCAGAATTTTAAGTGAATTTTGTAGAGTTATTTTCGACACCATACTGAACCATCCGAACTACATGAAATACATTATTTGAATTATTATTCTGCCCTGAGTAAAATGTTTAAATCCTTGATATCAATCTCTCCGTCAAGATTGAAATCGTAACGTGTATCTTCACCGGTGATATTGAGCATGAATATACTAATATCCACAATTGACTGTTTTCCATCAGCGTTGAGATCGGTAAAGGGTATCTCTTTTGCTATTTTGAAAGAAGTGCCTGCGCTAACCGCTATGGAAGAATCCTTTTTCGCACTGTTTATCGGTGGCACGATAAATATTGCATCTTTTGATTTTCCTAGCTGAATATCAGTACCCAGTCCGTTATGTTGTAAAATCCGTGGTTCCTGTATCGAAATAACTCCTTCTCCCTCTTTCAGAGTTCTAAAAGTGACAGCCATGAGACTCGCTGTGCCCTGAAATCCTCCTTCATGAGTAGTTCCACCTCCAAACACTAATACCCCGTCACCATTACTGTACCAAGGTAACTCTGCCCACAGATCCGCGACTGAAGTGTCGTAGTCTATTGCTGAGATAGCAAGAATATCTGAATCAAAATGAATTTCCCCGGAAAAGACATTGACGGGTATAGAAGATTCTACAATGACTTGAACTTCAAATGTTTTGTCTAAAGTGACTATCTTTTCATTTGGTTTTATATATACACCAGCCTTTGGTGCAGCTCCGTCAGGAAGAACGGTCAGACCAACAGCTGATACTAGCGCAAAAAAAGCAGTTGCTCCAAGTGCCAAGGCAGCGACATTTCCACGCTCCTTAAAATTTCGAATGTATCTCATATAAACATTATGTCATGGATACTGTGCCAGTAGTCCCTTTGGTGCTGATGTTTGGATTAAATCTAGTCCACAAATCGTTGTATCATTTCTCTCCTGAAACACAGCTTGGACATTCCCCTGAAGGCGCCTCAGTGCAGAGGTTCTTTTCTGCAAGCTTTCGCATTGGGTGACAACAAGACGTATTTTGCCATCTAGGCACTAGTGCGCTACTGTAAGAAAAACATCTCGATGAAAAGGAGCTTCCAATGGCCAAGCGCCGAAAGCTCCCTCCACGGGAGCATGTGTTCATTACATCACTTAGGTACCATGGCTTTCGTTTCACCCAACAACGTCACAATCTAAAATTCAAGCAAGGGTATGTCATTCCGGCCACGAGTCGCGAAGATGCTGATGGGATAGATGTCTGGGTCAAGATGCCCAAAGATGAACGTCTATTGCCTGTACAAGTCACTCAGCGTGGTGTGCGCATGTACCGTAAGTACCGGCGAGCCGACGGCGAAAAATTAGAAACGTTCATCATTCGTTCTGAGCGTCGCATACGGGAGAAGCAGCAACGCTGTTTCAGGCACGGCATTGCGTTTGCCTTGGTGCGGGACTTTGAGGGTGGTACGACAAACCCGCAGATTGCCTGGGGAGACATCAAAGCGCTTCGCTATGCGATTGCACATCTAAAACGCTGGCTCTAGAGCCAGCGTTATTTTTTTATTCGAAATTATTCTCACCTCTCTAAACCACTCTACCTCCACATCTGTTTCGTAAAACTGACTCCACCCAAGAGGCTGTATGCGTCCAGCTTTCACGTTTTATTTAATCACGTATTTGTAGATATTTTACCTACCTGTTGCCATTTGGAGAACTGAAGAACCATTTAACTAAGTGAATTATATTGGCAATAAAAAAAGCCGAGATTTCTCGGCTTTTAGTCTTTAAGGCTATTTCTATAGTCAATCCCATTCCTGATAGTCTTCGTGAGTTCCGTCTAATTCTTCATCTTCCAAAAACCGAAGACATTTGTCTTTGGCTTCTCCCTCAGTCGCCTCTATACCTTCGGCAACTAAAACTTTTTTGGACAACGTAGGCTTTTTAGCCATGCGACTTCTCCTGATTGTGGATTGTGGATTGTTCAAGGTGCTGACTTACCAGTTTATTATGCATCTCTTACTAAATATGGCAAGTTAGCAAAGGCGGAGCTAGTCTTCTGGTTGCTCTTGCTAGCTTATAATTGCTTAAGCTGATGCCAGCCAGGGGCCCAATGTCTGCCCTAAAGCAAAATCCCCAACTGGGGATTTTTGTATGTGGTGACCACAAATAAAGTGGCTTTGCCGGGAGGTGAATGCCCTGTTCTACCGTACTAAATTTAAGAACGGGATTGTGCTGCCGGGGATAAACTGTTGCGGTAATTTTCCATCCCACTTCTCAACGGCTTTGAGCTGCACGTAGTCCTTTCCTCCCTGCTGCTGAATCGCTTGGGCTTGAATCCGAATAGACTCCGCTTCAGCTCTGGCAGTTTCAATTATCTGCTGCGCTTCAAATTCAATTTGACGCAGTCGGTTCTCTTCCCGTAAGGCATCTTGCTCAGCGGTCACCTTCGCTTCAATCGCTTCATTAAATGAGGCGGAGAAGTTGAAATCAACAACGTCTACGTTGGTTACATTGATGTAAGCTTCTAGTAGACGTTCTTTAAGCACCTCTTCCATCTGCTCACTTACTTCGTTCCGCTTGGTAATTAGTTCTTCAGCATTGAAGTTTGCTGTGGTGGCCTTAATCGCATCTTGAATGGCGGGTTTAATAATTCTTTCTCTAAATGAAGTTCCCACTTCTTCATACAAGAGTCCCACATCACCAGGGATGACGTTGTACTGAATCACCACGTTTGATGTGACTATCTGGAGGTCATTTGAGGCGGCTGAAGCTTCCACTTCTTCTTTGGTTGTTCGTACTTCCATTTTTATCACTTGGTCAACTAACGGAATTCTAAACGCGATACCCGGAGACACCACTCGGTTGATTTCCCCCAAACGCAACACCACTCCTCGTTCTCCCGCGTTGATTATTACAAAAGAAGAGGCAACCAAAACGGCGACGATGAACGTGAGTATGACTTTTTTGATTAGCGATGCTGAAATATTGTCTGGGTTAATCATGGCGACGTAGGGTTATTTTATATAATTAAAGATTAATCGCACTGTACCGTGAGCCTAAATCTCCGTCAAGGTTCACAATCGAAAAGTACATGGTGTGTAATCAACAACCTTCTTCTTACACGCAAACTCAGCCGGAACGTAATCTGCGTAGTCGCTAATACATTGACACATAATAAATATGTGCTAATTTCGTACTCAGGAATCCCAGCAGCCAAGGAGTCGCACATGAGCACATTCACAGTTGCCCACCCTGTCCACGGAAAACCGGTTGAATTAAAAAATCGTCTTCTTCCTGAACACATCAAAGTAGGTCGTCTGCTATGGTTTGATGGACTGTTGACTGTCAGCAGCTGGAGCTGCCCGGCAGTCATTACGAAAGTTCACCCAGAACACCGCACCTTTCAGGTCCGCTCGCTAGATGACTTCAAGGAGCTAGAGGATCAATTCGATTTCGCAGTTGATGAGAGCTCTTGTTTCACCCGCCAGACGATGCGCCTGGTCGACAACTCAGACGTCATTGCCTACCTTAAACGCCAGCAAGGACATTTAAATTCTGTGGTTTCCTGCACTGGTCAAGCGCACGATAGTGCAAAGGCAGCAGCGGCGACTTTTGCAGACGACGTGGCCAAACTTGGTCTCCAAGCCAAAGCCACCTCTTAATGTCATCACATCCCGACCAAATTGGTCATCACGATGTGGTGGCCTTTTTTTATCCAAATACTTTTCGGTTCCTCCATATTCACCTCTGTGTGCTGCAAGGTTCGGATATTGTAGTCAGTATCAATGACTTCTTGCAAACAAACCACATCTGGTTTTTCTGCACGTATCAGCTCACTGATTTGTGTACCTAGTCGTCCGCCCCAAATGTTTAACTGCAATATTTTCATGGGCTATTGTAGCAAAGGTTGAAAACTCTCGGAGTAACTACTAATAATTCAGCCTACCAACAAAAGTTGGTAGGCTGAGAATCTTCATTTACTTTGGAAAAAATGGGTAACTGGGTGCTCTTTGTTTATAAGCGTGAACTACATTCATCAACGGCCAGGTCAGTGCCATAAACAATAGAGCAACCTGTGCTAGAGCTAATACGTACGCTACTGCTTCAACTGTTAGCAGCAAGTTGGTAGTCAGGTCAAATGCATAGACTGTTGCAAGGGCCAATCTAATTGGTTGAATTTCCCCCGTTACTAACAACGCCAGAGCATGTGTAGCGATTGCCTCCTGTCCGCCCCACTGTGAAATGGTGAGCAGCAAGCCCCCGTACGCAACTAGTGGGCATATGAATGTAAACAACACACTAAAGGCCAAAGCTTGCTTACTATGCTGACACAGCAGTGAACCTTTTGTGCTGCTGTACCACGCAACTGCGGGAAGCACGTAAAGCGGAAGCAGCGGAATAGGGCTGTAGGGTAACAAAAACCCCGCGACTACTCCCAACCACACGAACAAATTTACACTCATTGTTTCCATGCGCAGGTACTGCTCAAATTTAGTGAGATGTTTAGACATCGCAATCACCTATTTCTG
>Ga0306865_1000531_pt1 | contig 14206 bp, 12 predicted proteins | sample AntRauTorckE5431_FD_190441 | JGI IMG/M metagenome (GOLD analysis project Ga0306865, IMG submission 190441) | Saline lake microbial communities from Rauer Islands, Antarctica - Metagenome Torckler E5 #431 (v2) (version 2) | ecosystem: Environmental > Aquatic > Non-marine Saline and Alkaline >... | reverse complement strand
AGAGATGATTTTGAAACTGGAAAGTGTAAAGGAATAAGTATTGGTTATCTTTTGAAATATATTAGGAATGAAAAATGAAAGTCGTTAAATCCTTTGGTTTAGCGACTTTTTTAATTTTAAATCAGGGTTTATAAGATGTTAAAATGGCGAAAACGATGCCGAAAATAATCAAAGAGCCAAAATTTTAAACGGAAATCAAGTAAATGTGTAGGTCTTTTTGATTGGAAAATTAATTGATAATAAGCCGTTAGAATCGCTAATAATGGAAGGGGAACAATTAATAGTTTTGCCTAAACCATTAAAATTCACACATCTACCTTAGAATTGATATACATTTTATTATTTTTGTCAAAACATTTTTAAAAGTGATTTTTAAAATGGTCAAAAAAGGTTTTTTTATTAATACAAAGTATTGATAATCAAATTTTTAATTAAAAATCCAATTATATCTAAATCAATCGGAAGTTCCATATTGGAAAATTTCTGAAAACGCATAAAACGCTAATTATAATACGTTTATGAAATCTTTTAAGTTTTTAAATAATATTATCGGTTGGGCTGTTTTTGCAGTAGCAGCAACAGTGTACATCTTGACGGCAGAAGCTACGGGAAGTTTGTGGGATTGTGGAGAGTTTATCGCAGGTGCGGATAAATTGCAAGTCGTTCACCCTCCGGGCGCACCTTTATTTTTATTGGTAGGTAGAATGTTCACCTATTCTGCCAGTGTCTTTTCAGATACACAAGCACACCCAGAAAATATCGCTTTGGCTGTAAATATCATGTCGGGTATTTGTACGGCTTTTGCAGTTTTGTTTATTTTTTGGAGTACGACGATTTTGAGCCGCATGGTTTTGGTCGGTCGTAATGTCGAAGAATTATCAGCAGGACAAAGTATGGCGGTATTGGGTTCAGGTATTGTAGCAGGTTTGGCGGCTACATTTGCGACTTCCGTATGGTTTTCAGCGGTAGAAGGCGAGGTTTACGCCATGTCAACTTTTTTCACTGCTTTGGTAATGTGGGCGGGTTTCAAATGGTATAATTTACCGGACGAACCAAATGCTGACCGTTGGTTGGTTTTTGCGGCTTACATGGCTGGTTTGTCTATCGGCGTTCACTTATTGAGTTTGTTGACGTTCCCACTTTTGGGAATTTTGTATGTTTTGAAAAAGAACGAGAACGCATCATTTATGAAAATGATGATTGGAGCATCCGTTGGTGTCGGTGTTTTGGTTTTGGTACAAGGTATCATTATCCTCAAATTTCCGGGTATTGCAGCAGGTTTCGATAGGTTTTTTGTTAATAATTTAGGATTGCCACCTTATAGCGGTGTCTTATTTTTTATTGCTTTATTAATCACAGGAATCGTTTTTGGGGTTCGTTATGCACACCAAAAAGTGAGTCCAAATTGGCAAAAAGCCGTGATTGCTTTTGCAATGGTTTTGGTTGGTTTCTCCACTTATGGTGTCGTCGTTTTGCGTGCTTACGCTAATACACCAATTAATATGAACAATCCGAGCGATGTTTATAGCTTGGTTTCTTACCTAAATCGGGAACAATATGGTGATAGACCTTTACTTTATGGGCCACACTTTGATGCGCAACCTTTCGGACAAGATACTGAAGATCGTTATGGTTACGTGGTCGATAAAGATGGTAATGGTAGCTATCAAGTAGTGGATAGAAAATTAGATTATACTTACCGCGCACAAGATAAAATGTTCTTTCCTCGTATCGGGCATTACGATAGAAAAGCCCAACATCGTTCGTGGATGGGCGGTGTACAAGGTACGCCGACGATGGCAGATAATTTACATTTCTTCTTTAAATACCAAATTAGCTGGATGTATGTCCGCTATTTCATGTGGAATTTCGTGGGTCGCCAAAACGGTGATCAAGGTTTTTATCCAGAAGATATTTCGCAAGGAAATTGGGTTTCGGGTATTGGAGCAATTGACGAAAGTAGGCTGGGTTACGATTTGGAAGAAGCCCCTCGTTACATGAAAGAAAATCAAGCGTTAAATACGTATTTTTTCTTGCCGTTTATTTTCGGCTTTATCGGTTTGATTTTCCATTTTAGACAAAGGACAAATGACGCTTGGGCAGTTTTAGCGATGTTTTTAATGACGGGCTTAGCCATCATTATTTACTCGAATCAACCTCCGAATGAACCCCGTGAACGGGATTACGTTTTGGCGGGTTCGATGATGACTTTCTGTATTTGGATAGGTATGAGTGTCGTTGCGATATATAGTTTCTTAGAAAAAAGAGGTTTGCCAGGTTTAGTTGCCGCCGTTATCGGAACAGGTTTGGCAGTCACTGCACCTATGATAATGGTTGCTCAAAACTGGGATGATCACGATCGTTCAGAACACACAGGAGCGAGAGATTATGCGATTAACTTCTTAGAAACGTGTGAACCTAATGCGATTATTTTTACGCACGGTGATAATGATACGTATCCGCTTTGGTACGCTCAAGAGGTTGAAAACATTAGAACAGACGTTCGTGTGGTGAATTTAAGTTTGTTGGCGGTAGATTGGTATATTAATCAATTACGTCGTCAAGTGAATAATTCTCCAAAAATCGAAATGACGATTCCAGAATCTGCTTATCGTGGTTATCCTCGTAATTTCTTACGATATAATAATGTGTTTAACGGATTTACGGATATTAATAAAGTAGTGGAATATATTGGTCAAGACCAAAACGGTCGTGGTGGTTCTACGGCATTTATTCCAACACATAATATCTCTATTCCTGTTGATAAAGCAAAAGTTTTGGCAAACGGTACCGTTATGCCTGGCGATACAGGACAGATTTTAGATGCCCTTAATTTTACGATTCCAACGAAAAGTAAGGATGCAAATCGGGATGGTTTACAAAAAGATGAAATCGCAATTTTAGATATTATTGCAAGTAATAATTGGGATCGCCCAATTTATTTCTCGGTGACTTGTCGCCCTGAAAAATTAATGGGTTTGAATGATTATTTACAATTAGAAGGCATGGGTTTACGCATCATTCCTATCAAATCTCAAAGCGATGGTCGTTTTGGTATGTTGGGAAGTGGTCGTGTTGCGGTCGATTCTATGTACAATAATATTATGACCAAGTTCAAATGGGGGAATTTTGATAAAGAGCAATTGTTTGTGGATAGAAGTTACAACCCAAGTGTTTACAGCATGAGAGGTGCGATGATTCGTTTGGCGACGACTATGTTACAACAAGGCGATAAAGAACGGGCGATGAATGTAGCGGATAAATGTTTGGAAGTATATCCAAATATGAACTTTGCTTTCGATACACAAACGCTTTCGATTATCAGAATTTACGAACAAGCAGGCGATATGGAAAGAGGTAAAAAACACGTTATCACTTTGGCAGAAGAGTTTGCCGATCGCATGAGATTCTATAAAACGTTGACCAGTGCAAAAGCATTAACGACATTTAATAGTGATAGAGGCAACATTCAAGGTGGTATTACGCAATTGATTCAAATGGTCAATGCGTCAGGTAGCGAAGCCTTAAAAACAGAAGTCAAAACGATTTTGGCAAATGAAATTGCAGTACAGAATGTACCGAATTAATAAATAGTTGGTAGTATTTAGTCGGTAGTTTGCAGCTAACAAAACGGTCGCAATCTATCTAAAACCAACACTTTTATTTTTAAATATTAATTATTAAATAAAAAAGGGCGACTTAGGTTGTCCTTTTTTATTAAGGTTTACTTATCAACAAAAAAATGAAAATATCAATTGGTTGTGATCACGCAGGCATTGCTTACAAACAAGCAGTAATTGATTTATTAGCTTCAAAAGGTATCGAAGTTAAAGATTTTGGAACGTACTCAGAGGATTCCGTGGATTATGCCGACTTCGTGCATCCAGCAGCAGAAATGGTGGAAAATGGTGAAGCGACTTTTGGTATTTTGCTTTGCGGCAGCGGAAACGGCGTTTCGATGACGGCAAATAAACATCAAGGAATTCGTGCGGCTTTGTGTTGGAACGAAGAGCTGGCAGCTTTGGCTCGTCAGCATAATGATGCAAATATGTTGTCAATTCCAGTCCGTTTTGTTTCTGAAATATTGGCGTTAGCAATGGTTAATTCGTTTTTAGCTGCCGAATTTGAAGGCGGAAGACACCAACGAAGAGTGGATAAAATTCCTTTTGGTTGTTAACGATTGGGTTCAGTTTTTTTTGTCCAAACACGTCCAAATCTATGGGGTGGGCTGTCGATTACGATTGATTTTCAGTTCAAAAGCTCGCCCCATAAATATCAATTGTACGGTACTTTAGTGCCGTGATTAAGCCTCGCAGATGTTGGGCTAAAGCCCATATCACATCATTGCTTTTTAAACTCACGGTACTAAAGTGTCGTGCAATTGATGCGGACAAAAATGGAGCGAACTTTTTTATTAAATATGCTGCAAAATCGACACCCCAACCCATAGGTTTTATCGTCCATCTTTTTCAATATTTTGCATTTCAATTCAAAACCAATTTTAAAAATAATCATTGTTAAACGTTTACAAAATGTTATTTTATGAATATGGAAAAGACAAACTAAACCGAATGGGCATTTTTTTTCGTATAATCAAGTTTTAGCATAAAAAATACAACGATAATTCAATGAGTAAAGCAACGACACCAACGTATATTGACCGAGTTTACGAAGTTACTCGTCGTGTTCCTTTCGGAAAAGTAACGACTTACGGAGCAATTGCCGACTATTTAGATTTGGGTTCGGCTCGAATGGTCGGCTGGGCATTGAATAAATGTGGCGGTATTGAGCCTCGGGTTCCTGCTCACCGAGTCGTGAATCGAAAAGGCGAACTTTCGGGCAGAAACTTCTTCGCAACGCCAACAATGATGCAGCAATTTTTAGAAAATGAAGGTTTAATTATCGAAAATGACACGATTCAAAACTTTAAAGAAAACCTTTGGAATCCGTCTGTTGAGTTGAGCTGATTCATGCCTTCACTTTAAGCGAGGGTATGAATGACAACCTTCAAGCATATAACAATCATCAAAAACACAGGCTATGAGATTTAGATATTTTGGATTTCTCGGACTATTACTAAGTATGACCATTATCGGCAGCAGCGATAAACCGACCGATGAAGTAATTTATTGGTCACAAAATCGAAAATTGACGTGGGATGATTTTCAAGGCAATCCCAATTATAATTATATGGATATTTCGGCATTGACTTCTTCGGGTATTTTACACTTTAAAGGCTGCGAAAACGGTAAAATTATTTATGAAATTAAAGCCTATTTTGAAAAAAATTATTCATGGGTAAAGGCGGAAGCTCTGACTGTACATCATTTGGAACACGAGCAAATTCATTTTGATATTACACAGTTATACGCTCAAAAACTAAAATTAGCCTTAGATAAACAAACTTTTTATTGCGGTGAAGGTGCTGAATTTGACCGTTTTGTGCAAGATTTTTTGATGAAATGGCAAAAAGCTCAAATTAATTACGACCTCTACACGCATTACAGCATGAAGCGGACACAACAACATAAATGGAAACATAAAGTGGCGATGGAACTCTCTGTTTTTGAGGATATGGAGTAGAGAATATCGAATATTCGGCTAACGATGGACGGTATGGTAGGCAGGTGGCCGAAAATATTCCAAAGTGGTGAAAGTTACCTATCGAAAATCTATATCTTATTAATTGTCCAAAAAACGGGAATTTATCGGCCTTTAAATAAGGTATAAAGCCCATATTTTGGGTGTCATTTCTATTATTTTCGATATCAAGTGCAATTCAAAACACCACTTTTTTATATGAAATCACTCAAATAAATTATAAATTCAAATGAAAAATAAAAAAAGTAATGGACTTTTTAGAATATTATCAATAGATGGTGGTGGGATTCGTGGCATTTTACCTGGTCAGATAATAGCTTCATTAGAGAAAAAGTTGCAAATCGCTACCGATAATCCCGATGCTCGAATTAGTGATTTTTTTGATTTAATTGCAGGAACGAGTACCGGCGGTATTTTGGCTTGTGCTTATGCTTGTCCTGACCCAAAAAATCCAACTCGCCCAAAATTCACGGCACAGGAAGCCGTAGATTTATATTTGAATTTCGGTGACGGGATTTTTTATAAATCGTTTTTACACAAAGCCACTACGGCTGGCGGTTTGTTCGGCCCAAAATATCCTGCATTGACGTTGGAAGGATTATTAAAAAAAAAATTAGGCGATGTAAAATTGAGCGAAGCCTTGAATAATTTGATTATTCCTGCTTTCTCGATGGACGATGGCAAGACCAAATTTTTCACGAGTTCCGATACCAAAGGCGAAGATCATTTCTTGTGGGAAGTTGCCCGTTCGACCTCTGCTGCACCGACCTATTTCCCTGCGTCACACGTTGGCAACTTGCGAGATATGCTAAAAGGCTATATTGACGGTAGCGTCTTTGCGAATAATCCGACCATGTGTGCCTTGGTGGAAGCTTACAAAGTTGATGTCGAATTACATCGAAAATACCATGTTGATACGGCACGAGGAATCGGTGGTTTGACTCCTGATAATTCGGTTTTGGAAAACGTTTTTATTTTATCTATCGGCACGTCTAACCGTGAAAAAACCTACCCTTTTGAAGAACAAGGAAACGCAGGCATAATTTCTTGGATTCGCCCGTTGATTGATATTATGATGTCGGGTGTTTCGGAAACCGTAGCCTATCAAGCCGAACAACTTTTCAGATTGTTACGGATTCAGCAAGTCGAATCAACGCTTGAAAACCTACATTCTGACGGAACTGCTTCAACCGAAAATATGCGGAATGAATTATTTGAAATTTTGAAAGTCGCTCACGATGCAAAAGATTATCAACAGCACGGGGTCAGGGTCGCACATTTAGACCCAAAACCGCAATATATTAGAATCGAACCTTCGATCGGTAAAGCAGACGGTGCACTGGATAATGCTTCGCCAAAAAATTTGAAATTACTCAAAGAAGCTGGTGATCATGCTGCGAAAACTCACGAACAATGGCTGGATATTGCAGTCGAACATTTGATTGCTTAGTTATTATTAGATTCTTTGACAACTTGAGCGATTTTTACCTCATTCCGAAACCTCGCATACGCATCAACACTAAATTTCGTAATATTTAAAATGTTAATAATCATCGTTTTAAATTATTAAAAAACGATTATTTTTCTGTCGGAATAAACCGTGTCGGTTTTGAAACCGACACGGTTTCAAAAAATCGAAAATAACAATTTTTATGAATAGCTATTCGCAACACTTTACAACTTTAGGAAAATGGTATATTATTATAAAATATTAATTATCAATATAATACGTATTATAAATTTTAGTGTTGATGCGTATGCGAAACCTCGGGAGGCTGGGGATGGGTTCAATCGCCAATTCGATATCCTTAAGTTGACGACATTAGACTTGAAGTCGGTCGTTCACTTTTGCAGAAATTATGAATAATACAGACAATTCGAATCATCTCAAATCCTCCACCGACGTCGGACGCTGTTCAATAATCCACCGAAAACCTGGCAACCGCAAGGCGTTGTGATTCGCCTGTTTCATCGGTGTAAATTGTCCGCTTGGTTTCGTAAAAAATCGAATATCGGTGATTTCATTATTACCAAAATTCAAAAGCATTTCGCTACAAATCGTTTTATTAACACCGATGTAGGCTTGAAATTCGTCCAAAACGTAATACACCGATTCACCATTTCCAAAGACATTCATTTGCCGCATTTCATCTTCTCCAAACTGTGCCGTCACATCTCGACCTTTCACCTGATTAAAGAAAACGCCGTCTTCAGAATTAATAATAAAAGCATTTTGCAATAAATAAATTTTGTCAATGCTATTGTTTGCCAATTGAATCCGCACGGTATCGGAAAGAAATTGCGAGGTATCCGACCAAACGACGGGCGACTTAAAGAGCGAAAAAATCGAATCCCGCTGCGTATAAATCATCGAATCACAAATCGCCTGTAAGTTACTTTTATACACCCGAACATCGATATTACCAATGACAACTCGTGACGTAGAATCGGTCGGAACTTCCAAAAACGATTTCAAGGTATCTGCCGAAAGGTAAAGCGTATCGCCGTCAATAACCGTTGACATTAGTGGTCTGCCGAGTGCTAAAAACGATTCTAAACTGTCATTAAATTCTGCTTGATGGCAAATAATCGTCCTATTTTCAGTCGTATCTTCCAAAATAACATTACCGAACGCCCGACCAAAATGTGCTTTTTTATTATAACGAATACTATCCGCTGTAATGAATTGTGGCGGATTAATAATGCGAACATTATCCCGAAAAATCGCTTCTTCGTTAACCACGTCGTAAGTCGCCGGCCCATCTGACATAATGATTTGGTCGCCATCTTGAATCTGCGTTTTGCCCTCCGTTTCGTAAGTATCGTTTTGTTGATTGTACTTAATTACGTCCGAAACGATCGTCCGAGTACTGTCTTGAAAAAACGCATCGCCTTCCAAATAAGACGTTTTTGCCTTGCCGTCATATCGAATTTTATTTCCTCGTGCAAAACGGCTACCGTCCAAACTCCGAAATTTAGCATTTTTATCAAACTCCGCATAATCATTTTGAGCATCGTAAAAACCCGATTCGGTATAAATTTGATTTCCGTCGCTGAGGACATTTGTTGGACCCATAAAAAAGACCGTATTCGTTTCTGTATTAATTTTTAAAGTATCGGCTTCAAGCGAAAATTGTGGATCTTCGACGACGACTTCGTCTTTAAAAAAAGCCTCTGCATTTTCTACAAAATAATATCCTTTTTGGCTAAAAAGTCGGGTTTCTTTATTTTGCAAAATACCGCCAGTATTGTATTGTGCGACTTTGGTATTCATATCATAATACAATTTATCGGTAAATAACGAAGCCGAAGAATCTGCCAAAACAACGTTACCTGCCAACCTCGCCAACCTTGTATTTCCTTCATAAAATAGCGAATCACTAAAAATATTCACCGTATCGGCTTGCCGAATCAACACGTTACCGTAAGCCTTGACATTATTATAATTATCCGTCACCGCACTATCGCACTCAAACCGCACATTCCCTTGATGCAGCCGTACTCGCCCCACAAAAATCTTAATCGGCTTTCCTTTTTCCATTCCCCCTTTCAATCGGTTACTATTGTCAATATAAATCAACTTTGTCGTATCCTTCGCTTGTGCAATGACATTGCTTTTCGGCATCACCTTATTGCTTTTTTGTGCAGACATCGACAAAGCACACAACATTCCGATTAAAAATAAAAGTTGTTTCATTGAATTTTAATTTTGGTATAAACCTTTGATTTTTTGAATTTTTATCCGAATCACAAAAGTCCGTATTTGTTCTTAAACAAAATGCTAAACGTAAAGAAAATGTGAATTGGACTTAGGAAGGTGTTAAAATTAGGCTCTTTGATAAATTCTGCTCACTAAATCACTGTTTTTAATATTTTCAAAGTATTATTTAGATATAAATTCATATGGTTTGCAAGAATTGTCAAAAAGCTCTTTTTTAAAAAAATCGAATCCTTCAAACATTATTAAATAGAATTACCTTTTCTATTTTACATATTTTTTTAATTAAAATATTATCTTTACAATCGAATGAAATCAACCTTTTAAGACATTTTACGTGTTTTGAAAGGTCTTTTAATTAAAAACAAACATTAAAATCTAATTTTATTATGCAAGAAAATATTGATATCGTACTTAAAAGAATAGTAGAATTTGCTCCGTCAATTTTGGGTGCACTCGCTGTTTTGGTTATCGGTTGGTGGGTGATTAGCCTTGTCACACGAGGCATCAGCAAGGTGTTGGATAAGGCAAATATAGAACCCTCGCTCAAAACATTTGCCATTTCCTTATTAAATATCGGCTTAAAAATCATGTTGATTATTTCTTCGGCTGGTGTTTTAGGCGTTGAAACGACTTCATTTGTAGCGATTTTGGGTGCGGCTTCGTTCGCTGTTGGCTTGGCATTGCAAGGTAGTTTGGGGAATTTCGCTGGTGGTGCGTTGATTTTGTTTTTCAAACCTTTTAGGGTTGGGGACATGATAGAAGCGCAAGGATTTAGAGGCATTGTTCAAGAAATTCAAATTTTTACTACAATTATAGGTGCACCAGGTGGCAAAAAAATCATCGTTCCAAACGGTGTATTATCCAACGGTTCAATCACAAACCTTTCCGCAAGAGAAGGTAATATAATGTGTCTGGATTTGACTTTCGGAATCGGCTATACCGATGATATTGATAAAGCGAGAGGCGTCATTCAACAAGTAATTGACGAATGTCCGTATCTATTGAAAGAAAAAGGAGCGGATATTTATGTGGCAGAATTGGCGGATAGTTCGGTGAATTTCATTGTTCGCCCATGGGTAACTGTTGCGACGTATTGGGATGCGTATTTCTTTATGCACGAAAATATTAAGAAATCATTTGACCGTGAAAAAGTTGGTATTCCGTTCCCTCAAATGGACGTTCACGTTCATAATGTGAAATAAATTGCATTAATTTTGTGGTCGAATCGGCATTAGCTCACTGTTTTAGGGCTGTTTGAGTTGAAATAGGTTCATTAAATTATGAAAATTAAAATAAAAAAGTCTACTAAATATAAGGTTTAGTAGACTTTTTTATTGGAAATAATTGACCAATTTTAAATAAAATGAATTCGGATTAAAACTCTTTTAAGCAGTGATTTGAATGGTTATAATTATCATTTTGATACTAACAATTGCTATGAAATGGGTTTTTTGAGGTTTCCTGAAAAACTATGTAAAATATTCATATATTCCTTATAACTTGCACGTCAAGGAAAATTTGAAAATTCTAAATTAAAAAAGCAATTTGAAATGATAAGAATATTAGCAAATGACGGTCTGCATGACGACGGTAAATTATTGTTAGAAGAGGCTGGGTATGAGGTAGATATAATGAAAGTACCTCAAGAGGAGCTGCCTAACGTACTCCCTGACTATGATGTGGTCATCGTGAGAAGCGCGACACAGATAAGAAAAGATTTAATTGATATTTGTCCTAATCTAAAAATTATTGTTAGAGGTGGTTTGGGTTTTGATAATATTGATGCAGAATATGCTAAAGGTAAGGGGATTAAAGTGATGACAACACCGAGAGCTTCTTCTGTTTCTGTGGCAGAATTGGTCTTTGGTCATCTACTTTCCGTTGCTCGTAATTTGCATAAGTCAAATCGACAAATGCCCGAGAATGGCGTTGCTCAATTCAAAAAATTAAAGAAAGATTATTCGGAAGGTTTTGAATTAAAAGGTCGTAAAATAGGTATTCTTGGATTTGGAAGAGTGGGACAGGAAGTCGCTCAAATTGCGATTGGTTTTGGTATGGAAATCATGCCTGTAGATTACGCTTTTGAAAGTGTAAAATTAGATTTAGATATTTTTAATTTGCCAAATATGTCTTTAACAATTGACGTACCAACGTGTTCGTTTGAAGAGACATTAGAAATGGCAGATATAATTTCCGTTCACGTTCCATACATTGGAAAACCATTAATTTCGGCTCGGGAAATCGCAATGATGAAAGACGGTGTCGTTCTTATCAATGCGTCACGAGGTGGAACGGTTAATGAAGCGGCACTTTTGGAAGGTTTAAGAACTGGAAAAATTCGCGCAGCAGGAATTGATGTTTTTGAAAATGAACCCAATCCTAATATCGAATTATTGAATCATCCGAATGTTTCCGTTTCTCCACATATCGGAGCATCGACGGTCGAGGCTCAGCGCCGAGTTGCCTTAGCTTTAGCAGATAGAATTATTGAGTTCTTTGGAGCATAATTTTGAATTTGTAGAGGATAGTTGTTAGAATATAGAGAGAACATATAAAAATTTGAGCTTAAATTTTTATATGTCATCTCTCTACTTTCTACCAATTACGTTCTACTAACTACTAAATACCAATCAATGCACATTCATCCTTTCAAGGCATCATTGCCGAGTTTAGAACGGATTTTTAATCCTGCCTTGTTTTTTTCAAAAGCAAAGCACCTTTATCCTGTCTATTACAAAAACGGTTATTTTTCAAAATTAGAAGGCGAATCCCTTTTTATTTATCGTCAAAAATCAGGTAATGAACACCATATAGGTATTTTAGCGGCGACGAACATTCAGGATTATTTTAACGAACGAATCATCAAACACGAGGAAACTATTGAATCTAAAGAAGAAAAAATGGTTCGCTTGTTTGAAGAACGTAATGGACAAATAAAACCGGTACTTTTGACGTATCCGACCGTTCCCGAAATTTCCGCCTTCCTCAAAAATATTACTGAAACAAAAACGCCCAATCAAAGCATCGAATACAAAGATGCAGAACATGATTTTTGGTTTTTAGAATCTCAAGAGGAGTGTGATTATTTGATGAAACTTTTTCGAGATAAAGTCGAAAAAGCCTATATCGCAGACGGACATCATCGTGCCGCAACACTTTCTCGTTATTACAAATATGCGTTGGATCGTTTGGGGATTTTGCCTGAAAACTCACCGTATAATTATTTGTATTGTGCCTTTTTTGGGACGGACGAATTGACGATTGCGGATTATAACCGAATTGTAAAAGTGAATAAGGATTTTGATGTGGATGATTTTTTGAAACAGTTAGCAATGATTGCCGAAGTCACACCTCGCCAAAACGCTTTTAAACCAAGTGAAAAATATGAGATTTCGATGCTAATTGGTACAAATTGGTATCAATTAAAATGGAAAACCGAAACGATTAATCAAGACAATTCACAAATAAAACAGTTAGATGTTTCTCTATTAAATAAGTATGTTTTTAATAATATACTTCAAATGAACGATATTAGAAATGTAGATAATGTTGCTTATATCGGCGGCGACCGAGGAATTGAAGGAGTTGTGGAAAAAGTAGAGCAAGCCAAAAGCTTGAGTATCGCTTTTATGGTTTATCCAATTTCAACGGCTAATTTTATGAATATTGTTGATGAAGAAGGTGTTATGCCACCGAAATCAACCTATTTTTTACCTCGCATTCATAATGCTTTTGTGTCCTTGATGTTCGATTAGTTTTTTTTTAAGCTAAATTACGATTATGCGATTTCGTACCGACGATTTTGGTCGTCTGGTAACGTTGAGCGATGAAGCATAAAAGGATAATTTCTTGGATTTCAAAAATTTGATAGATTATTTGGTTGCTTGTTCCTTAAAATAAGAACAGGGAAAGCATTATTTCAGCAATCCCTGTATAACCCCAAAAAACAAAATGAAAATAATGCATTCTGTCCTTAATCACGGACTTTATAAGTCCTTAACCAATATCTTATACTCCAAAAGGAGTTATTTTTAATCATAAATAATCGACAAAGGTAATCTAATTAATTTAATTCGGCAAAATAATAAAAAGCAAAGCTCAAACTTTTTTTCTGCAAATCTTTGAATCGCTTGTTTTAATATTCCAATACCCCATATTTGTTCCGTTTCGGATAAAAATTCAAAAATAGTAACGTCTTTTATACCAACTCGAATAGTAGGTAAAGTTCGTTTTTTGTTCGATGAAGTCTTCGATGAATTATTAAATTTCGCACTTTTGAACAGATTAGAAAAGTTTGCCTTTTGGTTACCAATGCTATCAATATCCATAATATCGAAATCGTAAACTTTTTTGGAAAATAAGGCAGACTTTAGTATTCGCAATGTATATTTATCTATTTCAATAACCTGTCGCTCGACTATTCGGGACAAAACGCCCGACACCGTACCGATTCCAACGAGCCAAAACGGAATAGAAAATAATGCCATAAACCAAACTCCAGCCGAAAGTACCATAGGTGTCCAAAATGCGACAAAACACAACCAAAAAGTGCTGAAACCGATTATAAAAATATCTGAATTCTGAAAACCACAAGGTGGAATATTGAGTTCCAAAGTCGTTTGAGTATCAAAAATTTCGATTTTACTGCCTTTTGGCGGTGCTGCAAAATGACTTTCAAAAGCCGTCAAATCCTAATCCCGATTACTAAAAATCGAATTATCGTCCTCCAATTTTTCTTTATAAATCGGCATTTCGTCTGGCTCAATCATATTATCTTCCATCAATTCATCTAACCGATGAATCGCATAACAATTCGGACATTGTATCAAGTTCGTTTGAATATTTGCCGTTCGAATATCGAGTTCATGCCCATATTTTATACAT
>Ga0306865_1000529_pt1 | contig 14248 bp, 9 predicted proteins | sample AntRauTorckE5431_FD_190441 | JGI IMG/M metagenome (GOLD analysis project Ga0306865, IMG submission 190441) | Saline lake microbial communities from Rauer Islands, Antarctica - Metagenome Torckler E5 #431 (v2) (version 2) | ecosystem: Environmental > Aquatic > Non-marine Saline and Alkaline >... | reverse complement strand
ACTTGTACGTTTAATTCGGGTGCGAATTTTATGATTTCCTTTTGCCAATTCGTCAATAAAGTAGTTGGTAAAATCGCCAACGCCTTTCGTTTTTTCAATAAACCTTCTTGTTTGAACTTCAATAAAGTCGTAATAACTTGCAGCGTTTTCCCCAAACCCATATCATCGGCAATCAATGAACCGAAGCCGATTTTTGAGTTTTTGTACAGCCATTCGTAACCCCGTTCTTGATACGGTCGCAAGGTTGCCAAAAGATTTTGCGGCTGTTTGACTTCATCGACATTCAATAAATCATTCAATATTTTTTGAGCTTTTCCGTCCAAAACGACGGTCGCCCCGTTATATTCTTCGGCTAAAGCCGATTGCAAAATCTCTTGTGCAGTCACCTTTGGCGGGTTTTTGATTTTCTCCAAAAGCGATTCCATTTCTTTGCCGTCAACCAATACAAATTGGTCTTTTATTTTGACAATTCCCGATAAGCCTTTGACCATTTTTTCAAAATCAGCAGCCGGTATTAATTGGTTACCAACGGCAACTTTCCAGTTGAATTTCAACAAGTTATCCAAACTAATACCTGAAGTTTGTCCGACTTCGCCACCTTCCGTATCTGCAAATATTTCCATCGAAGCCTTGGGCATTGCTAATTTTCGTAAGGCTTTTGGTAACAAAATTTTGATACCAAATAATTGAATTGCAGGTAAGATTTTTAATAAAACCTCGGTAAATTCTTGAAAACTATATAACAAGCTGTAATCTTCGTTTTGCAACAGTTTTTCAATATCTGGAAAATGCTCAATCAGCAAGGCAATATCTTGTAACGCACCAACTTTTATGTCTTCCAATCCATCATTGGTAAACAATTCTTCGATAGAAATCAAATCCTGCGATTCGTCCACACGGTTTTCGATAAATAATTGTAGCTTAAAATATCCGTCCGATTCTTCGACTTTTATTAATGGAATATAATCTTTTTTATTAATAAAAAACTTGCTCAACCAAAGGTGAACCAAACGTGGAATTTCTTTAGATTCAAAATCACCAAACGAAATATATTCTTCATAGAAAAAGAGTAATTCGACATCTTTTTCATAATATTTATCCGATTCCAAAAAGGCTTTTGCAATGAAATGACGCAAGAAAATACTGGTCAAAATACTTGCTTGTTCGGCTGTTTTAGCCATTTTTATCGCCCGTTTTCCATTTTCAACAAAGTTGAACGCAATTGTTCCTTCTGGCATTAACTGTTCCAACAATTCATCAATTTGCTTGACCTCTTTTGAAATCATCGCAGGCAACCAACGAATCCCGTAACGGTTGCGATTCGACTTGATGACTTGCGGAATATAAGCCGACTTTTGGAGTAATTTTATGGCAAAATGATAAATCGTATATAACGCCATAATCGGGTGCGAATAGTTCGGCAATTGACCAACAGGGGCAGAATCCAGCCATTCGATAAGGTAGGTTAATTCTTTAGTTTGAAAAATCTGCTCTTCGTCTGAATAGCAAATCATTTCTTTGAATTCCAACTCGTCACTGATGATAATATTCATTTCATCCGTTTGATAAAAAAACGAAATTTTATCATCGGCATCCTCTTCCGCAGGGGTATATTTTCCGTATTTTTTCGCAACGTCGCCATACGTTTTTTCTAATATTTTTTTGAAATCACCACTGTTATAGAAAGGCGGTTTTTCAGAAATAACAGAAAATAAAGTACTTCGGCAATCGGGAATAATAGTGTAATCTAACTTATCTAAAAGCGGCAATAATTCTGGCGTTTCGTCTGAATAATCTACAAAATCAACCCACGATTCGCTAATTTCCGCAATCGTATTTTGATGTTTGGAGTCAACGATAATCCCGTGCCGTTCGAGTTCCGAAAAAACACCTAAACCTTGTAACTGAAAGACCAAAAACGGATCTTTATCAATTTCCAAAGAAACCATATATAATACGGCAGCTTGATGTTTGCAAGGCGTTGCCCAATCTGGACACGAGCAATCAAAGGTTAAATCATGCCAATTTTTAGGAAAGATTTTAATTTTATGCGTTTGACAATAATCCGCCAAACCAATCGGCAATTTTCGATTTAATAATTGAGAAAGGTAAATTGGATTGTGCATAATTTGACTAATAATTTCCTTTTTTTGAACTTCTGTTAGCCTCGGGAACGTTAAATTAACTCGATATGGTAACGAGCGATTTCCTTGTACTTTCGCTTGAATTTTATCATTTTTTAATGAAATATCAAGTACTTTTCCCGTGTTCGCATACGTTCGCCCACGAGGTAAACGATTGGATGAATCTATATCTGACAAGGCATTCAGCCATTGTTTTCCCCACCAAGTATTTCCGTAAGTTTTTCGCATTTCAGTTTAATAAAATTGCAAATAAATTTGTGTTATTAAATAAACTGAAAAGATAAGAATTAGTAAAGGAAAGATAAAACTAAAGGGGCGTTTTAAATTAAAATAGGTAGAAAAAGGTCATTTAGGTTTTATATTAATGACTCATACCGTCACTCAAAACGAGAGTACGAGCCGCTAAATACCTTACTCTGGCGTTAATCCTTTTTCTTGAAAAATACGCTTGATGCGTAAAATCAATTCATAAGGTTTGAATGGCTTTGCAATAAAATCATTTGCACCAAGCCGAAAGGCTTCCAAAACGACTTCATCATATTCTAATGCGGAAATAATGATAACAGGTATATCGCTATTTTTTAAGTCACTTCTAATAAATTGAATCAATTCTAACCCCGAAACATGAGGCATCATAATATCAGCAACGACCAAGTCTGGTTTTTCCGATTTTAATTTCTCTATGGCTTGTCTGCCATCTTCTGCCTTGATAACTGTGAAACCTTGCTTTCTGAGTCGAAATTCTAAAGCCGTAAGCATTATTTCTTCATCTTCACAAATTAGTATCTTCATCGTTGCGTTTGCTTCTGTTCGTTATTCCCCATTTTTGGAGTGTTTGCAAATTTATGAATTTTGAATGATTGTTTAAGTAGAATAGAAAAAGATTTTTTGAGTTCTAATATGGATTCAAATAAAAAAAGGATACTGTGCGTACACATTATCCTTTTTTTTTAATTAAAAAAAAATTGAAACGAATTATAAAATTATATCTGAGCGATAAAATTCACAACTCGGAACTCGAAAGTTTCGGCTATAATTTATCATGTTCCTCTTTTAGCAGCACTAAAACCCCTTGATATAATTTATCCAGATTAGTGATCAAATTCGGCAATTTATCTAAATCTTTTTCGGTTTTTGCAATTGTTTCGATAGTAACATTAGTATTGGTCAATTCGTCATTACCAACAAAAGCCAATGTCGATTTCATTTTGTGACTCACCTTCTTAATGTCACTTAAATTGTCGTCTTTTAACATTTGGTACATCGATTGAATTTCTTGTAAAGGCTCTTCAAAAAGTAACTCTAACATGATTTTTTTCATATCATTATCACCATCTGCCATTAAATCCATGTAGCTGAGGTCTATTGTTGCTTTAGGTAGTTCTGTATTGTTCATATTCTCTTTTTTAGATGAAATTTGATTTTTATTATTAACATAGTAAGCAATTTTTGAGAATAATTGTTTTGGTTCAAATGGCTTCAAGACGCAATCATCCATTCCATATTCCTTGAATTTTTCATCTTGTGCCATGTGTGCGTGAGCCGTCATTGCAAAAATAGTAATATTTGCTTTTTCAGGTGGCATATTTTCACGAATATATTTTGTTGCTTCGTAACCGTCCATAATGGGCATTTGAATATCCATTAAAATTAGGTCGTAGTCATTTTCTCGTAGTTTATCTACCGCAATTTGTCCATTATCTGCTATTGTTACGATGACATTAGAAAACTCTTTTTCTAACGTTTTACGAGCCACAATTTGGTTTAATTTATGGTCTTCAACCAATAAAATTTGAATATCTCGACCAAGGTCTAAAGTGTAAGTTTCTTCTACTATTTCTTCTACTTCTATTTCCCTTTGAGCGACTTTTTTGAATGGAATTTCACAAATAAAGGTAGATCCTTTACCTAACTCACTTTCCACTCGAATCGTACCACCATGAAGTTGTACTAATTGTTTGGTGATTGCTAAACCAAGCCCCGTACCTCCAAAAGTCTTTACTTTTGGATCAAAAACTCGTGTAAAGGTTTCGAAGATAACTTCTATTTTATCTTTTGGGATTCCGATTCCTGAATCCATCACGCTGAAAGATAAGAATACTTCACGCTCTGTTTCACGAATTTTTTTAACACCAATATTGATGAATCCATTTTCTGTAAATTTAACGGCATTTCCAGCTAAGTTTGTCAGAATTTGTTGTAAACGTAAACCATCACCAAGCATCAGTTTATCAACATCAGGTGCAATATCAACTTCCAAAGTTAAGTCATTCTCTTGGACTTTATAATCAATGATATTGACCATATTATTGATGATATGATAGATATTAATTTCCTTTTCTTCAAGATTAATCTTTCCTTCTTTAAGGCTTGATATTTCTAAAATATCATTAATAATACCTAATAAATGCTGAGAAGATTCTCTAATTGAAGACAAGTAATTGTCTTGTTCTTCATCTAACCCTGTTTTTAGTAAAATGTTTGTCAAACCCAAAATTGCATTCATTGGCGTTCGCATTTCATGACTCACATTCGCCAAAAACTTCTCTTTTATTTCCGCCGAACGTTCTGCTAATTCTTTTGCTTTTCTGAGTGACTCCGTCTGTTGTCGAGCCGTAACATCTCGAATAATGCCATGATAACCCGTAAATTCATCCGTTTTGATTGCGTTAGAAGTCAATAAACAGGTTTTGATTGTTCCATTTTTTTGAACTAATTCAACCTCAAAATCTTTGACAAACGAGAACTTATCCATCATCATGTTGAACCGTTCTTTATCTTCGAGGTTTTTGTATAGTTTGCTGACACTAATTGTTTGAAGGTCTTCCTCTGAATAGCCAAATAATTTGACAGTTGCGTCATTAAAGTCCTCTAATGTTGTCCCATTACTGATATAAATTGCATCTTTTGATTGCGAGAAAATAACTTCATACCTTTCTTGACTTTTAAGTAATTCTAATTCCGCAATCTTTCTTTCGGTAATATCCTGAATGATTCCATGAATGCGAATGTCTTGACTTTCATTGTTCTGGATATTTGTCGCCTTACATTGAATCGTTACATAATTTAGTTTACCTTCTTTGCTAAAGAGTCTAAAATCAACTTTTGTTGCTTCGTTTTGTAATGCAGCATCAACAATTCCTTGTACTAACCTTACATCGTCTTTGTGAAGGTGTTTCACAAAAAGCGTTTTATCAATGACAACCTCTTTGATATTATACCCAAATATTCGATATACCTCGTCTGATAAACTGAAGATTTCGGTCGCTGTATTGTATTCCCAATTCCCAATATGAGCAATACGTTGGGCTTCTTCCAGACGTTGTAAAACCGTATTTCGCTCAATAGAATAGCGCAATGTTTTGGCTAATTGATTGGCATCGAAATCACCTTTGACTAAGAAATCCTGCGCACCAACCTGTACGGCTCTGATTCCAATTTCTTTTGCAGCCAAACCCGTCATAACGATAACATTTGCATCGGGCTTTGCCTCTATTAACTGTTCCAACGTTTCGAAACCCTTACTATCAGGAAGTGTTAAATCCAACAATACTGCTGCGAAATCAGAAGACATCAGGGCTTCGAGCCCTTCTTTTAATGTTGTTTTGTTAATGATTTCACATTCATTGAAATCAGATTCTTCTAATAATATCTCCACCAAGCGAGCGTCGCCTGGATTATCCTCTATTAAAAGTATTTTATGTAAAGACCGATTATGCATAGTTTCGTTACGTTGTAAAACTAAAGTAGAGCTTGATTTCATAATTCCAATTACTATTTTTTTTAAATGCCTGACAATATTGTTTTAGCAAATAATAAACCATGTTTCACAATTAGATTATATGGTTTATACAAAAACGTTTTATTATCGGATTGTCCGAAAACTAAACATTTTTGAATCTCGAATTTGTCCTTTGGAATCAGCTCTTGTATGTAGTTTATGAAAATGTATTCATTGTTGACAAACACTAAGTTATCATTACTTAATTAGTATTCAAGCAATTACCGAATCAAATCTGTAATGAAAGCCATATAATGTCTATCCGTACAATATATTTAGATTTATAAGATATAATGTTATACAATAAGATACAATATTATTGAACTTATCGCATAGACGATTTTGCACTTATAATCTAAAGGGGAATTTGGTAGATGTTACACATTATTATGAATAAGGAATTTTATCTATTTTATATGATTGTGAATTAATTTATAAGTGATGCCAATAAATATTAATCCTCGTTTAGAGGATAAAAAATAAATTGACCTAAGCCCTCCTCTAAGATAAAAACACATATAAATTCCTTCGGATTTTTATAAATTTTTTGGAAATCCTCAACCTTTGACATTTCAATGATTTTTTTTGTTGAAAACTCTTCCAAAGTCGATGCACTAAATGACCAATTCGTATTCGATTCCTTCCTATCCAGCAACCCAATGCCAATTACAGGACTTTGGCGATGTGCCACAAAAATTGGATAATTTGACACATCTTGTTCTATTATCGCATCCGTTGCATTTTGAAACATCGGACGATATCGTTTTAAATCTTCCTCTAAAGCTAATAATTCCTTTTCCATTTTTTTTAATATATTTTGGTAGTTTGAGTCGTTTGAGCGGTTTTTTAGTTTAAGTAATCTTTTAGTTTAAGTAGTTCTTAATGCAAGAAACCGTCATTAGAACCACTTAAACTAAAAAATACATTATTGCGATAACTACTGAAACTACTCGAACTACTTAACTACAATCAATTCTAAAAGAGCTACATTTTCAATGTGATGCGTGTGCGGAAACATATCTACAGGACGTACCTTTTTTAAAGCATATTTTTCGCTTAACAATTTCAAATCCCTTGCTTGCGTACCGGGATTACAGCTCACATAAACGATTTTTGGCGCTTCCAATTGTAACAACATCTTTACCACTTTTTCGTGCATACCAGCACGGGGCGGATCCGTAATTAACACATCAGGCCTACCATGTTTAACCGCAAAGTCGTCCGTCAAAATATCTTTTACATCACCAACATAAAAAGTGACATTTTCGATTTCATTATTTTGAGCATTGATTTTTGCATCTTCAATCGCAGGAGCAATTTCCTCGATTCCGACAACATGTTTCGCCTTATCGGCAATAAACAAAGCGATGCTTCCCGTGCCAGTATATAAATCGTAAACGTTCTCTTCGCCCGAAAGGTTGGCAAATTCTGCCACAATACTGTACAAATGAAAAGCCTGTGTGCTATTTGTCTGAAAAAACGACTTTGCACCGATTTTGAATTTCAAATGTCCTAATTGTTCATAAATATAATCTCGACCGTAGAATGTTGAAATTGGCAAATCTAAAAACGTATCGTTTGCTTTTTGATTCACAATGAATTGCAAAGCCGTAATTTGTGGGAAAGTTGCCTTCAAATGATTCATCATCAAACTGCGTTTTTCCGCATCATCATCATAAAAAATAACGACTACCATCGTTTCGTCCAAGGTAGAAGTTCGAATCATCAAATTTCGCAACAAACCGCCTTTATCTCGAATATTGAAAAAAGTAAACTCATTTTCAATCGCAAATTCATAAACCGAATTCCGAATCTCATTCGATAAGCCACCTTGTAAATGGCAATGATCAATTTGCAAAATTTTATCAAAAGAACCTGGGCGATGAAAGCCCAAAGCATTACGATTCGTAAAATCCTCGCCAGAACTCACTTCTTCTTCCGTCAACCAACGTTTATCTGAAAAAGAAAACTCCATTTTATTGCGATAATACTGCGTCTTTTCAGAACCCAAAATTGGTTGAAATTCAGGAATTTCAATTCCGCCCAATCGTTCAATTGCATTTTTAGCAATGTTTGATTTTTGAGCAATTTGCTCCGAATAATCCAAGTTTTGCCATTTGCAACCGCCACAAAGCTCAAAATGTGAACAAAACGGTTCAATTCTTTTCTCAGAATATTGATGAAATTTTATCGCTTTTCCTTGCTTAAAATTCGTCCGACTCTTTGTTACCAATACATCTACAACATCGCCAGGCACTGCACCCTCCACAAAATAAGCTATGTCATCTTTCTTCCCAAATGCCTTTCCTTTATCCGCAATTTCCGTCAAATGAACTTGCTCTACGATTTTTGGCTTTCTACGTCTTCCCACTTTATATGATTTTGGTTTTGAGGGATAAGGCTTTGAGGAGCAGGGTTTTAAGGAATTGACCGTTCTGACGGCTTTCACTTTATACCAAAATACCTAACCACCTTTATACCCAAAACAATTACTTTAAAACTAAAGGACACAAAAGTACGGACTTGATATTTGATACTTGATATTGAATACCTGTTTTTTATGGAAAATTTGAGATTTCCAAGTACCACCACTCTCCAGAGTGGTGTAAAATATTCCAAGAGCCATATAAAAAGTCAAATCCCAACAAGGTTTATAAGATTCAAAGGTCTTTTTTAACATTCAATAAGTTATAAATCGGAGTATTATAAATTGGTAGTGCCATACTTGTGCACTTTTTAAATTTTCAAGCGACTGCAAATAATTCCCTTCAATAAATTAGTGGTGCATATTTGTAGCACTATCCGGTTGTTTAGCCGATTTGGAGTAGATGAGGAAGTGGTGATTTAGGGTTTTGGGTTGAGCCGTTGCCTTCGGGAGATGCTGAAACAAGTTCAGCATTATGGGAGAGGTCAAAACAAAAAAAGCGACACCCGAAAAAACCCGAGTGTCGCCCAATAATATGTTATATAAACGATTGTTATTTAATACTTAGCTGCTTTCACTGTATCAATAATAACGGCAGCAACTGTATAAGGATCTGCTTCAGAATTTGGACGACGGTCTTCTAACCAACCTTTCCATCCACCTTCGACGGTTGCAATCGGAATACGAATAGACGCACCTCTATCAGAAATACCGTAGCTAAACTGGTGGATAGATTGTGTTTCGTGTAAACCAGTCAAACGCAAGTGATTGTCGGGTCCATAAACGTCAATACATTTTTTGATAACATCCGCAGGAGCGAATGCTTCACAGATTTTCTCGTAAATTTCACGGCTTCCGCACGTTCTCAATACTTCGTTAGAGAAGTTAGCGTGCATACCTGAACCGTTCCAATCCGTTACACCTAAAGGCTTACAGTGATAGTTAATCGTTACACCGTATTTTTCAGCAGTTCGGTCTAATAAGAAACGCCCGACCCAAATTTGGTCACCGGCTGCTCTTGCACCTTTTGCGAAAATTTGGAATTCCCATTGTCCAGCAGCAACTTCAGCGTTAATCCCTTCAATGTTCAAACCAGCGTCAATACATAAATCTAAATGCTCTTCTACGATTTCACGACCGAAAGCATTCTCCGCACCTACCGAACAATAGTAAGGACCTTGTGGCGCAGGAAAACCGTTTGCAGGGAAACCTAAAGGTTTGCTGACTTCGCTGTCCCATAAGAAGTATTCTTGCTCAAAACCGAACCAAAAGTCATTATCGTCATCATTGATTTTTGCACGTCCGTTTGTTTCGTGTGGCGTTCCGTCTGCGTTCATTACCTCACACATCACCAAATAAGCGTTGATACGTCCCGGATCTGGGCAAATAAATACAGGTTTTAATAAACAGTCAGAAGAACCGCCAACGGCTTGTCCCGTAGAACTTCCATCGAATGACCAAACAATGCAATCTTCCAATTTACCTGAAAAATTATTTTCTACACGAGTTTTTGCACGCATTTTTTGTGCAGGTTTTGAACCATCTAACCAAATGTACTGTAATTTAGACCTTGTCATCGTCTGTTTTGATTTAAAGTTTTTTAAATTATGTTTCTTATGTATTAGGAATATTTTAGGTTGAGTGCTATTTCATTTATGGAGTAGATTGAGTCGTTTCTTTGTAAAAACTGCAAAATGCTACTTCAACTAATAAAGCCACTTAATCTAAATAGACACCAATATTACCATACACTAGTGTTGATAATATTGTTTAATATTTTAGGACGATTTTATAGTTATGGTGATTTCTCAAAGGTATTGCGTTTGAAAAATTCACAAGCATAAATTTTTCTATTTGAATGAACTTTCCAAGTTAAAGGCAAAATTATTGAATTTGCGTCACCTAACAAAGGGAATATTAAGTTGGCGTTAATTGCAAGTAAAGATTAGTAGTCGGTTCGGGGTATTGTCAATAATAAAAATTTGATTTTGCTTGTTTTGGCATATAATTAACGGTCGTATAGAGAATTGAGTAACAAATATTTTAAATAGAAATTTTGTCATTAAAAAGTCATTTTATGAAACAAATACAAAGTGCGACCGCTTAAAATGTCTAATCATAAAATAGATTTTTTTTTTGTTCAAATTTGTTTTGATATGTAGTAAAAAATTCCGTTTTTCAAGACTTGTAAGGTTTTCTCTTTTAAGTTTTACATTTTATACCAAACAAAATATTTTTGCAGCAACTTATTGACGAACGATTAAAATTGATGACACCGTGATTAACAAACTACTTTTGCTCGTACTTATTGGCACACTGCTTTCAAGCTGTTCTACTACTCGCTTTACGATGGCGGTAGAAGAAGAAGGCTCTCAGGAAATATTAAAAATTCCAATATTGGTAGTGAAATTACCAGATTCATTAGCCGTTCCCGAAAATTTGCAAACAAAATTAGTTCGGAATTATCGCCTAAATGAACGAATCCAACCGTTCCCCAATCCCCAATTTTATCCAATTACCTCTCCCTATCAAAAAATTAGAAACGATTCGCAAGGTGACGGTTTTTTTGGTGCATCAAGAGGACGGCGGCGACATAATGGCATTGATATTCTGGTTTCGTCCGGCAGTGCGGTTTATTGCCCAATCGAAGGCGTAATGTTCAGAATGGCGTATCCTTACGGAACGTCCCGAGGAAATGGTCAATGGGAAGGCTGTGTAATTGTTGGCGTAGGCGACTATCAAGGTTACGAAGTGAAAATATTTTATATGCGTCCGTTTGTAATGGGCGATTATTTGTTTCCAGGCGATATTATTGGTGTCGCACAAGATATTTCTCGCAAATATTCTCCTTCAATGATGGATCATTTACACGTTGAAGTTCGTAGAAATGGAGTTTTGCTTGATCCGGCGAAGTTATTTGAGTTGGTCGAGTAATCTATTTCAACGCAGCATTTTAGGCGTTTTTTTTATTTCAAATGAGAACGGCACAAAGGATTCAACCCTTTGTGCCGTTTTCGTTTGAAATGAAAATGCTTAAAAATGTTGTATTGAAACCTAAAATAATACAAAAACCACCGTCATAATTATTAACAACATGACGATGAAAAGGAAGAAGTAAATCGTGGTGAGCAAAATGTATTTCAACAGCGTTTTAAAAAATCCTTGCTTGTAATAATATTTCATACTAATAAAAAGATAAATCGGAATGTACGCCAAAAGTACCGAAAGAACTTGAATCGGGACAAGGTTACGAAGGAGCAACACCGACGAAATTATCGTAAATAATAACGTGTGAAAATGAAACGTAAACACCAAATGTTCAACATAAAACTGCTTCCGACGAATATAAACTAACTTCAAAGCGAAGGCAAAAAATGGAACAAGTAAGAAAAATGTCCAAGATAATCGACTCAAAAAATGATTTACAATTTCCTCGTCATGTTTGACCGATTTCAAGCCTTGAATAAATAACAAACGAATAAAGAAGCCTTCAATTTTATATTTCTCAATCACCTCCTTTTCAGGCAGCAAAATCAAATCTTTTTTAGCTACTTTGGTGTGCCAATTCGTTTTCTTTTTCAAAGAAAGTAGCACATTCAACGAATCCAGTAACGAAGAATCTTGTTGTAACCAATTTTGAAACGTCGTATCAATAAGGTTTGAAGTATTTTGCGAATTTACTTTGCCTTTAATAATATTTAATAAAGAATCAACTTCGTGTTGAGCCGAATCTTTTGCTATCGAGCTATACAGCCGATTTTCACTTTCGTTAAAACTAAATCCTTCTTCGCTTTTAATCCCCCATTTTCCATTTAAGTTACTCGCTTGAAAAACCACAATCGTAAAACACAATAACGTCATGAACACAAAAAGCTGTGTCGGTTTCAAATAAGATTGATGTTTTCCTTTGAAAAACTCAGCCGTCAATCGTCCAGGTTGGAAGAAAAGTTTGACTAAGGTTTTTGGCAATTTCGCATCAATATTTAATATATTTTTAAAAAAATCATATACAAATTCCCATACAGAAATTTTACCCGTTGTATGTTTTTGTCCACAATTAGAACAAAATTTATCCGATTCAGAAAGTACAGTACTACAATTATAACAATGTTTTTCGTAGTTTTCTATTTCCATTTTTTGTATATCGTTTGTAATAATTCCTGTAAAGTGTGAATAAATATAATGAATTATAATATATTTCTACGAAATTACTTTTTTGTACGACTTTGAAAAAAAATTAATAGCAAAGACACTTAGTATTTCGTAGAGGAGGCAGAAATTAATAAAATAATCTCTGCGTTCTTTGCGGTTAAAACAAAAATAAAAACTATGAAATACGGCATTAGCTTTTTAGCAATTTTGGTATTAATTATCGGCTTAAATTATACAAAAACGGATAGTACGACAGCGTTAAAAACTTCGATTGAACAATTGGCAAACGACCCCGCAATGTCGGCAGGGCAATTGGGCGTTTGTGTGATGGATACGAAGACAGGCGAAATTTTTACCTCGTATAATTCTGGAAAAGCGATGATTCCAGCTTCGACCATAAAAACCGTCACAACGGCTTCGGCTTTGGCGATTCTGGGTGAGAATTATCGGTTCAAAACGACTTTGGAATATGACGGAACGATTGTAAGTGGCGTTTTGAAAGGGAATTTATACCTTAAAGGAACAGGCGATCCGATGCTTGGTTCGGATGAAGTGAAAGCAGACGAAGCACCAAAAGTGGCAGATATGGAAACGTTTTTGAATACGCTTGTCAGCGAAATTCGCAAAAGCGGCATTACTAAAATAGATGGAAAAATCGTGGGCGATGATTCGTTTTTTGGTTCTACGGCATTGCAACCAGCAACCTGGCAATGGAACGATTTGGGGAATTATTACGGTGCTGGTCCAAGTGCGTTGAATTTCCATGAGAATTTGTACGAATTGTATTTTAATCGTACCAATACGGTTGGCAGTTTGACTTCTGTGGATAGGATTTCGCCAAAATTACCGTATTTGACGTTCCAAAATGAAGTGACAATAGGGGAGAAGGGGAGCAGTGATGACGCTTATATTTTTGGTGCACCAAACACTTACGACCGCTATATTCGGGGAACGATTCCACCTGGAACGGCTGATTTTAAAATCAAAGGTTCGATTCCGAATCCTGCTTATTTTGCGGCTTATTCCTTGATGGAAAAGTTAGAAAATAGCGGTATTTCGACCAAAAAAATCGCCACTACGGAATTAGAAAAGATTAGAGAAGGTAAAAAATCAACCGCCGAAAGAACGGTTATTTATACGCATCAATCGCCAACGGTAAAAGAAATTATTGCTCGGGCGAATGAAAAAAGTAATAATTTGTATTGCGAAGCTTTGCTAAAAGCGATGGGACAAAAAGCGAAAGGCATTGGCTCAACCGAAAAAGGCGTAGCAGCCGTTTTGGAATTTTGGGAAGGTCGAGGTTTTGATACGGAAACTTTTTTTATGGAAGACGGCAGCGGTTTGTCGGCTCGAAATGCGGTTTCTGCTTTTTCTATGTCGAGTTTGATGGGTAAAGTCGCACGGGACGAAAATTTATTTCCATCATTTTATAATTCGTTAGCAGTCGGCGGAAAATCGGGGACGGTTCGGTATTTATTTAGAAATAATAAAGCCGTTGGCAGTCGGCTTCGAGTGAAATCTGGTTCTATCCGTCGGGTTCGAGCGTATTGCGGTTACGCCAAAACACCATCGGGAAAAATCGTTTCGTTTTCGATTATGGCAAATAATTTTTCGGGCAGCAGCACGCTGATTCGCCAACGTATGGAAACCATTATGTTGGCAATTGCCAATTTGCCGTAAGGTTTTTTGTTTATTGAAAAGTAAAAAGTGCAGCGGTTATCATAAGAAAAAAAGGGCAAACGCGCC
>Ga0306865_1000527_pt1 | contig 14324 bp, 6 predicted proteins | sample AntRauTorckE5431_FD_190441 | JGI IMG/M metagenome (GOLD analysis project Ga0306865, IMG submission 190441) | Saline lake microbial communities from Rauer Islands, Antarctica - Metagenome Torckler E5 #431 (v2) (version 2) | ecosystem: Environmental > Aquatic > Non-marine Saline and Alkaline >... | reverse complement strand
ATCAACCAATCACCATATAATGGAAGAAAATAAAATGCCGTCTTACGCACCGATTATCGTTAAATTATTTCAAACGGTAATCTACGATGACGACCGCAAAACGTGGCAGGAACTCCTTTCCTTTCAGCATCAAATTAGGAATTACTTCGCAACCATCGGCGTTCAATTGCATTTGAACGATCAAGATGGTTTTGCTTTTTTGAGTCAGCCCGATGAATACGAAGGCGAAAAAGTCCCTCGTTTGGTGCGTCGGATGCCGTTGTCGTATGAAGTGACGTTGCTTTTAGTGGTTTTGCGAGAAGCGATAGAAGAGTTTGATGTACAAAATACAGATAATCGCAAATTATTTATTACCAATGAAGATTTGAAAGAGCGTATTGAGTTGTTTTTTGAGGACAAAGCCGACAAAGTGAAGTTATTGAGCCGTTTTGATACGTACATTAATTCGGTCGAAAGTTTAGGTTTTATTAAACAGGCTGATGTCCGAACTTTTGATGAAAGCATCAAAACTTACGAGGTTAAACGCATTATTAAAGCGAAAATTAATAATGAAAAATTAGAGGAAATTAAGGCGAAAATGAGTGGGAAAATTAATTGATAATGGGCAATTGACAATGTATAATTAGTGGTGTTCAGAATAATTTTAAGGAACAAATTTTTAGTTTTATTTACTATCTAAAAACCAAAAATTACCGTCATACCGACAAAGGTCGGTATCTCCTAAACTTTAGTGTACAAAATTCGAACTTTTACCATTTAAAAATTGGAATTCACTAAAAATTGAGCTTTAAATCTTGGGAGATACCGACCTTCGTCGGTATGACGGTTTCATTTAAAGTTTTATGTGGTGATTTTATTTATAATAAATTTTATTCTGAACACTCTTAATGTGTAATTGACAATTACGATTCAACGTATTTCAAAAGTTTAATTAAAAATAACAATTCATAATTTTTATGAAACAAGGCGGTTTTAGACTACAACATATCGAAATATATAATTGGGGAACGTTTGATGAGAAGATTTGGACGCTGCACCCGAATGGTAAAAATTCCTTATTGACTGGCGCGAATGGCTCGGGAAAAACGACTTTGGTTGATGCGATTATTACACTTTTAGTACCGCCCAATAAACGGCATTATAATCAATCTTCAGGAGCGGAAAGTAAGCGAGAACGGAATGAAAAAACCTACGTACAAGGGGCTTACACTCGTGTTCAGAGTGAAGGTGGTCTGGGAGCAAAAACTAAATATCTGAGAACAAAAGATGATTTTTCGATTCTTTTGGGAACATTTTACAATGAAATCACTCGGGAGTATTTGACCTTGTTGCAGGTGCGTTGGTTTGCGAATGGCGATTTGAAACGTAGTTATTGGACGATTCCGACTGCTTTGACGATTGAACAACATTTGTCGCCTTTGGATACGGCAGGAGTTTGGAAGAAAAATATAAAAAAGAAATATAAAGGCGAAGAACACGATAGTTTTACAAAATATGTTCAAGCGTTTTCTCGCAAATTTGGATTAAAATCCGATAAAGCCGTCACGCTTTTTGCTCAAACGGTTGGGATAAAAGTTTTGGGGAATCTGAACGAATTTATTCGTTTGAATATGTTAGATGAACACGATTCGGAAACGGAGTTTGTGGAATTGCGAGAGCATTATGAGCATTTGCTATCTTCGTATAAAGCGATTGAAAAAGCGAGGGAACAGGTTGTTTTATTAACACCTATCGTAGAAAATGGCGTTTTATTTAAAGAACAAGAAAAGAAAGTAGCCGCATTGACGGAAATAGAAAGTTGTTTATCCCCTTATTTTGCGGAAAAACGAAAGTCTTTATTTGAAGAAGCTGCAAGGTCTTTAGAAGGAGATATTTTGAAAAAAGCCAATCAAATAACTGCTATTCGCAACGATTTAGAGCAATTGAATAATCAAAAAATAGATTTGCAAATTGCAATAAGCACGAATAAAGTGTATGAGCAAATTCAGAATTTAGATAAATCTATTCAACAAGCAGAAAGAGAACAAAAACAAAGAGAACAACGTGCAAAACGCTATAATGCTTTAGCGGAAAAGTTGGAATTAAAAACTGACTCGAACGAAACGATTTTTTATAGAACGTTAGAAAAAAGTCGGCAAGAAATAGAAAAAACTGCCGGGGCATTAGATACTTTGCAGCAGCGACAAGTTGAGGTACAAATCACACAAACAGAGGAAATTAACAAGCTAAAGGTCTTAGAAGAAAGGCTGAACTCGTTGCAAAATCGTAAAAATCGTATTCCGATTGAGCAAATTAGAATTCGGGAAGATTTATTGGCAAAATTAAATATTTCTGAAAAAGAGATGCCGTTTGCAGCGGAATTGATGAAAGTCAAAGATGACGAAAAAGGTTGGGAAACAGTGATTGAACAGGCTTTACGACCGCTTTCGATGGCATTGTTAGTACCTGAAGAACATTATAGTTTTGTTTTAAATTCTTTATCCCGTTTGACCTTAGCCGATAAATTTACTTTTATTAAAGTAGAAAAAATAAATAAAAAAGATGACAAAAAGTTATCGAAAAATAGCTTGATTCAAAAAATTAAAATTACCAAAAATCATCAATTTAGCGAATGGCTGCAACAAACTTTAACCGAAAATTATGATTTTGAATGTACGAATGGTTACATCAAAATTCCGAATTATGAGCGAAGTTTGAGTGATAGGGGTTTATGGAAAAACGGTGATTTGCATTATAAAAATGATACGCCTTCGGGAACTCGTCACGTCATGGGTTGGGATAATCGAGAAACGATAATTGAAACGCAAAAAGAAGCGAAAAATATCGAAAAAGAAATCACCAAATGGCAACGAACTTTAGACGATTATCAACGTCGATATAAAGCAATAACAATACGTCGGGACGATTTGAATAAGTTAATTGGTTTTGAGCAATACGAAGAAATTGACTGGAAATCTTTAGCGAAAAATGTTAAAGATTATGAGGGACAAAAGGGAACTTTAGTCAAAAGTTCTAATCATTTACGGGAATTAGAAACGCAATTAACGGAGAAAAGAAAGCAAGTACAAACGGTAGAAAATAGTCGAGATAAATTGACGGAACAACGTGGAAATTTGCAAAGTCGCTTGGAAAATTACAAACAAGAATTAAAGGAAGTCGAGGAGATTTTAGTCATCTTAGATGTTTCAAAAATCAAGAAAAATGCAAAGCGAATCGAAGCACATTTGGATGACGATACGATGATGATTTCTACGATTAAAAAAATAGAAAACAAAATTACGAGAAAAATTCAAGAAGAATTAAGCGATTTGCAAAGAGAAACGAATAAAACCGATAGAAAACTCTCTTTAGCCATGCAAAAATTCATCAATCCGTCTGCCGAAATTTTGGAAAAGTATCCAAACTGGATGGCGGAAACAGTCAATTTAGGAACAGATATTAAGTATTTAAAGGAGTTTGAACTTATTTATAATAAGATTCAGACGGAAGAATTACCGAAGTACGAAAAGCGCTTTAAAGATTGGTTGAATGAGCGATTAATTTTTGATATTGCGAATTTTAAAACGTCTTTAGAGAATAAAGAAGTGCAAATTTTGGAAAGTATTGACGAAATTAATGAGTCATTAAACGATATTAATTTCAATACTAAACCATTGACTTACATACAGTTAGATGTACACAAAAGTCGAGATAATGCAATTCGAGATTTCAAAGAAATGCTAAAAGATGCGATGCCTGACCCTGCAAAATTGGTTCAAGGTGATGCGGTCGAATTAGAGAAAAGTTTCAAGCGAATTCAGAAAATTATCGAAGAATTATCGGATAATGAACCGTGGCGAAAAAAGGTGACAGACGTTAGAAATTGGTTAGAGTTTGCAGCGATTGAACGCTACCGAGCCGATAATTCGGAGCGACAATATTATCAAGATAGCCAAAGTTTGTCGGGTGGCGAAAAGGCGAAATTGGCCTACACGATTTTGGCTTCTGCAATTGCCTATCAATTCGGTATTCGCAACGAAAATAGCGACAAACGCTCGTTCCGTTTTGCGGTTGTCGATGAGGCATTTAGCAAAGTTGACCCCGAAAATTCGGTTTATGCGATGGAATTATTCAAGCAATTGAACCTACAATTAATGGTCGTTACGCCTTTGGATAAAATTAATTTGGCAGAACCGTACATTCATTCCGTACATTTTGTACAAAATAATAATAAGAAAAATTCAGAGGTTTTTGATTTGCCAATGGAGGTTTATAATGCTCAAAAAGCGGCATTTAGTGAGTAATTTGAAACGCAAATGGATAAAGGATGCAAAGTAATTTCACGAAATATTTTTTAAAACTTATGTGAGAAATCTTTGTGTCCTTTGTTTCTTTGTGTTTCAGAAAAAAATAAAAAATGATAACACCTGCCGAAATACTCAAAAAAGCCGAGCGTCAGTACGCAACTTTCCTAACTGCGGTATTGACCAGACAACGTTTTTTTCCGTTTGAAATAAAAGGTAATAAAGGCAAGGCGAGTGATTCCTACGAAAAAATCTTTCGAGAAATAAAAAGATTATTGGAGGGCGAGAAAAAGAAAATCGGTTACGGTTATACCGTGCTTTTAAAAGCCGTAAATACTCGATATGCAGGAGAAATTTCGATGCCTGACCAAATTTATTTTGAAAATGTAGAAGATTATGTCAAGTTTATTGACAAGGAAAAAGAGTTTTTAGAGTTTCAAAAAGCGGCTCGAACTTGTCGCAAGCAATTACCTGAATTACAGCAATTTATGGCGGAAAATTCGCTAAAAGTGATTAAATTTTTACCAATTTGGAACAAAATAATTGAGGTCGGTTTATTCTTTTTGGATAACCCAAAACCGAATATTTATGTCCGTGAAATTCCCAATATTCCATCAACTTTTATAGAAGATAATCAAGCAATTTTAAGCGAAATCCTAAGTTTCGTTTTGCCAAAAGAAGCGATTTTTGAAGAAGAAAGTATTTTTGAAAAACGGTTTGGTTTAAAATATGAATTGCCGCAAATTCGTATCCGTTCGTTGAGTGGAAATATCGATAATTTGCCCATTTCAGATGTGACGCTTTCATTAAATGATTGGCAAAAAATCAACCTCGGGGCAGAAACGATTTTTATTATTACGGATAAAATAAATTTTTTGCGATTTCCCAAATTCCCAAACGCAATTGCTATTTTAGGCGCGCCAAAAGCCTTAGAAAATTTATCTGAATTAGCATTTTTACAAAACAAAAAACTATACTTTTGGGGTGATTTAACGATTCAAGGAGTAACACAATTGTCAAGTATCCGCAAAGGTTTTCCGAGTGTTCAATCGTTTTTAATGAATAGTGAAACCTTAGAAAAATATACTAATTTTACGGAAGTAATTAAGACAGATAATATAGATTTAATTACGCATTTGACCGCTGCCGAGCAAGTGATTTTGAAGGGATTATTGAAAGGAAAAGGGTTGTTAGCGAAGCATATTTTGCAGGAAGATATTGAGTTGGAATTGGAAAATTAAGTGGTGAATTTTAAAGATAAAAAAGGGTGAAATTAATTATTACTCGTCGGAATGTATGTATTTTGAGGTACATTCCGACGACCAATAATTCTAAATTCGAAAAAATGTACGAGATGGCGCATAAAAAATTCACACCAGCTTACGCCAAAAAGCTAAAAATAAAAGAAGCAACGGCATAAAGATATATCAAAAGCGTGGTCGAAATTATGTGTGAGGAATTTGAAAAAATGGAAAGTGTAACATAAAAAGTATAGTATATTTTATGTTGCGGAAGACCGAAATATAGTTCTCCAGAAACGAAATTTTTTAATTTTTCGCCTGCTCGAAGAGTTAAAGATATTTTGGATTGGGTATAGATTTTATTTAATTTTTTTTGATTAATTGGTTATTTTCGCAGGAAATAGTTGAAAATAGGGGATAAGAGAATATTAAAATTATGAAAAAATATTTACATACAGTATCTGAAGATTTAGGTGTTAGTACAAATGATATTATAGGAATATTAAAAAAGAATGGAATTGATGTGAAGAATTCTGTTAATACTCCTATTTCGGAAGATGCATATGCTGTTATAATAAACACATTAGAAAGTTATAATGATGTAGAGGAAGAAGACAACTCAAATGTTGTCATTGAAATTCCTTTTAATCCAAATGATATTAGAGTGCGAACAGAACCGCATAATATAGGACAGTTAATAGATAGATTGGAATTTGATGAGTTGAATTTGAATACTGATTTTCAACGACTTCCTAATCTTTGGGATGATACTAAAAAAAGTAAATTTATAGAATCATTAATATTAAAATTACCTATTCCTACATTCTATTTTGCAGAAAATGATGAAGATAAAAAGATTTGGGATGTAGTTGATGGCTTACAAAGAGTTAGTACGTTAAAACATTTTATAATTGATAAAACTGAAAAAAAACTTCGATTAACCAATTTAGAATTTTTAAAAGAATATAATGGACAAACATATGATGAACTTCCGAGAGACTTAAAAAGACGAATAAAAACTTTTACGATAACAATTTATATAATTGAACAAGGAACTCCTGACATAGTTAAATTTAATATATTTAGTCGGATTAATCAAGGTGGATTAATCTTAACGCCACAAGAGATTCGTCATGCGATTCATCAAGGGGTTTCATCTAATTTAATTGCCGATTTAGTCAGGGATGTTGATGTTGTCAATGGAAATAAACCAACTAAGTTTGCGACAGAAGCAGGAAAAGCATTTGTCATGGCGACTGAAAGTAAAATTAAGTCAGACAGAATGCAAGACAGAGATTTTGCGAATAGGTTTGTTGCTTTTTACTTAATTTCTTACAAAGAATATCAACCTGATTTAGATAGTTTTATGAATAAGGGTTTAAGTGCTGTTAAAGTTCTTTCAAAAGATAAATTAGAGAAATTGAAAAGCGATTTTACTGCTGCAATGATTTTAGCTAAAGATATTTTTGAAAATGATGCCTTTCGAAAACGCTTTTATCTTGAAGACAGGCGAAAGCCAATTAATAAGGCTCTATTTGAAACACTTAGTGTCAATTTTGCTAAATTGAATAATGAAAATAGAGATTTATTAAAGAAACGTAAAAATATATTTAAAGAAAAGCTAAGAGAATTACATAATAAAGAAAATAAGAAATTTCTAAATTCGATTTCACAAGGTACAGCTTTGAAAGGCAGTGTGTCCCAACGTTTCACAGATATTAAATTGATAATTAAAGAAACACTTCAAAATGATTAAAGAATTAACTATTAAAAACTTCAAATCACATAAGAATACCTCCATAAAAGTGGGAAATTTAACATTATTATGTGGAATGAATGGTGTTGGTAAATCTACAGAAATCCAAAGTCTATTACTACTTCGACAAACTTTTTTAAAAAAGAGATTAGAAGAGGTAATTGAATTGAATGATACACTTTGTGATGTAGGAAATGCGAATGATGCTTTTTATCAGTATGCAAAAGAAGAGAATATATTCATGGAATTTAATATAAAAACGGAAGAAAATAATTATTTGTGGACGTTTAAATTCGATGATAATGATTCTACTGCTACATTTATGGAAGTGTCAGAAAGCGAAACAGATAAATCAAAATTAAGCCACCTTAATCTTTTTACAAACAATTTTCAATACTTAAGTGCCGATAGATTAGGTCCACAAGAAAGTTATCCAAAAGATGATTTTGAAGTACGCAGGAATCGTCAAATATCAATTGAAAAAGGTAGAGGTGAACTTGTTGCTCATTTTTTACATGAATATCAGTCGGAAGATGTAAAGATAGAAAGTTTATTAAATAATCGTACTGAGTTAAAAGACTTATTGAGTCAAACAACTGCTTGGGAACGGGAAATTAGTGAAAATATCAATGTGAAAGTAGTCGATAATGGTGGGCGAAATTATGAGATACGTTATAGTTTTGATGTTCCCAATGGTTTTCCTACAAATGATTTTAGAAGTGAAAATGTTGGATACGGTGTAACTTATACCTTACCAATTATTGTAGCAATCTTAACTGCAAAGCCTAATAGTTTAATCATTATAGAAAACCCCGAAGCACATTTACATCCAAGTGCTATCAATAAGTTGATAGAATTATTGGCATTGGCAGCACAAGCAGGAGTTCAAATTATCTTAGAAACGCATAGCGACCATGTTATTAATAGTGCGATGGTACAGTGTAAACTATTTGAGGAAACTCAAAGAGGAATTGATAAAGACAATCTTAAAATTTATTACTTTGAACGTGATGAAAGTGGACATGCTGCAAATCCTATTGAAGTAGAAGTTTTAGCTAAAGGACGATTAGGTAAAGTTCCTGTAGGTTTCTTTGACCAATTTAAAAAAGATTTAAGAATATTAATGCGTCCTTAAAATTAAAAATATGGAAGTTTATATTTGGTTTCCTACAGATAATATTGCTGATATGAATAGCGAACAAATAAATAATTTTGTAAGGGAAATTAATATTATAGTCAAAAGAATATGGTTTGAAAAAGGCACAAGGTTACTCTATGAAAATAATAATTTAGAGGACTTAATGTTGTGTTTAGAAACAAAAGGTGAGGAAGAACATATAGGAACGATTGATTTTGAAACTTTAATTTTATCTACGTTATATACTGCTGACGCCCAATTTGTTCGCGATAATAAAAATGAGTGTATTTATAAATTATGGGATTTTTATAGTCAAAAAATTACTAATGATTTTCCTAATATTTTAAAATATTACGTAAATAAATTAATTTCTAATTCAGGCAATAAATGTCTTTTCCTAAATTTTCGTAATGCTTTTGATTATAATCGCAGCATTATTCCCATTTTCAAAGATTGCTCAAACGATAACACATTACCTAAGTTTGTCCATATTGTTCAAACTAATAAGTTTACGGAAACTGACCAGTGGTTAATTGATAATAGACTAACAAGAAATTATAATCGTAGCGATACTCGTCATATCGAAAATCATCCTAATTACAGAAGAGGAAAATCACCTATTATTGGCGGAGAAGGAGGAAAAACAAATTTAGAAAATTTATTGCCATCGGCTTTATGTGATAACTTCAAAAAAGATTTAATCGCTTACGATGAAGCGACAAGCCGTTATGTTTGGTATGAATATGAAAATGATAATCCTCAAAATCAATATCATGGTTATCATTTAGTAAAACCCAATACTCACGTACAAGATTTAGAAGCTGAAAAGAAGATCCCGATAGAGGTTCTTGAAATTATCAAATATCGGAAAGAAATTAATTTTCAATAATTAAATATCACATAAATAATAATCCAATCAAACCAAAAATAAACATAAAGTACTTCAAGCAACTCACCGCAGATAGAGAAGATAGTCTTCGCTTACTGAATAAGAATAGTATGCGCGGAATTCGAGATAGCGTCGTTGAACGGTATTCGGAACAGGCTCATTTTGTGTATGAATTATTGCAAAATGCGGATGATGTTTTGGCGACACGGGTGCGTTTTGTATTGCGAAAAGATGGTTTTTATTTTATTCATAACGGTCAAATTCTCTTTACAGTTACGCCACCGAATGATGAGAAAGCAGGTCATATCAATGCGATTACGTCAATTGGGGCGTCAAGTAAAAAGGATGAAAATTATAAAATTGGTAAGTTTGGAATTGGTTTTAAGTCGGTATTTCAATATACGCAAACACCTTATATTTATGATGAAAATGTGGCATTTCGAATTCGGGATTTGATTGTGCCAGAGTTGTTGGATGAAAGTTCGCATCCGATGCGACAAAAAGGCGAAACTTTATTTTATTTTCCGTTTAATCACGAGAAAAAGACGACGGAAATTGCTCACGATGAAATACAAAGTCGGTTGGAAGTGTTGCGGTTTCCTTTGTTGTTTTTGAATAATTTGGTGGATATTCGATGGGAAACGGATTTGACGAGTGGGTTTTATAAAATTGAAACAGGTGGCGGTGAGAAATATCCAGATTTAAAATTTCTCAAAGCAACGAAACAGATTGGAAATAAGAAAAAGGAAGCAAATTTTGTTAAATTATTAGGAATTGAGGAAGGATCAAATTTGACGTATTCCGCTGTTTTTCAGTTAGATAGCAATAATAAAATTGATACTCGGCAGACGCATACAGCACATTGTTATTTTCCGACACGAGTGCAAACGCCTTTTCGTTTTCTAATTCACGCACCTTTTTTATTGACGGATAGTCGAGAAGGAATTAAGTTTGAAAATGCTTGGAATAAGCGATTGATTGAGTTGTTGGCAAATTTAATTTTTGAAAAAATTGATATTTTAAAAGAAAATGGTTTAATTAATTTCTCTTTTTTTAATGCTTTGCCATTACAGGAAAAAAGTGGTTCGGGTGAGATGAAAACCTTTTTTCAGCCTTTTTATCAAGCTGCTTATCAGTTTTTTCGAGCTACAAATTTGCAAGTTTTGCCTTGCGGCAATGACGAATTTGATAATAACTTTAATACCAGATTTACGGATTTTAAACATGGATTTTTGTCGGAAAGTCAGGCTTTAATTACTTTGTTTAATAATGATGCAATTGAATATTTGACGAAAGTTGAAAATGCAAAATGGATTTTTCCGCAAGGAGAAATTACGGAAGCAGTCGAACATTTTATTAGAAAAATTGCAATAGAAAGGGCAAATTTAGACAGTCGAATTTCGCCTATTTTGACTTGGGAAAAGGTTGTTAAACGGTTAGATACCAATTTTTTAGAACGACAAAGTGAAGAATGGTTGTTGGCGTTTTATGCGGTGGTTGAAAAGATGGAAAGTTTGCGAGTTTTATTACAAAAAACCTGTCCGATTATTCGGTTGGAAAATGGAAAAATGGTCACGGCTTTTGATGCCGAAACAGGGAAACCAAACGCTTATTTACCGACAAATTTAGATACAAATTATCCAACAATTAAACAATCAATTGCGGAAAACGCCAAAGCCTTTTTTGAAAAGTTGGGTTTGACAACGCCTGAACTTAGGGAAGAATTAGCACAATTTATTCTACCAAAATATAAAAAAAGAAAAAGAATAATTCCCCAAATTGAAGACCTCGAAAAACTGTTTTTGCATTATCAAACCTGTAATGCGGAAGAGGGCGAAGCGTTTTGTCAAGAGTTGAGCGAGTTGCCGATTTTGCAGGCGATAAAGGCAGAAAGTGGCGAAATTATCGGAGCATTGCCGAGTGAAGTTTATTTATTAAACCCAGATTTAGAAACCTTTTTTGAAGGAAATGATACAATTTTTTGGTTGCCTTTGGGCGATTTATACGGAAGGATTTTAGAACGTTTGGACGTTAAACGGTTTCAAAAATTTTTATTAAAAATCGGTGTCAATAGTTCACCAAAATTTGTAAAGTCAGACGATACATTAAGCGAAAGCGAACGAAAAACATTGATACGACAGCATAAACCCGAAGCAAGTTTTGTGATGTGGGAAGAAGTGGAAGATACATCTTTGGAAGGTTTGCAGCACTTTCTAACGGGAATAACGACTGAAAAATCTCATTTTTTATGGTCATTTTTGGGTTCTATTTTTGATAAAAAATTACCGCAAACTACCGCAGTTTTTAAGTTTGAATATGAGGACGAACATTCGATGGAAATCGAAACGCATTGGTTACGATTGTTGCGTTCGACAGCTTGGATTTTGGATAAAAATGGATTTTTAATTACCGCAGAGAACGTGGAAACGCAATTTTTAAATACAATTTATCCAAATATTGAAAATTCTTTTTTAAAAGAAATATTATTTAAAAAAACATCAACGCAAAAACGTTTGCAAGTTTTGACGGCAGACGAACGGGCGGCGATGGAACTCGGACAACGCTTGTTACAGCAAGGTTTGACGGCTACGGACTTGCAGCAGTTTCAGAAGTGGCGAAAAACGCAAGAACCAAAAGCCGAACAACCGAAAAAAGAAAGAAAAAAACGGAAGAAAAAAGAACAGCAAGATAATGATGAGTTTAATCCTGCATTTTTGTCGTCCGAAGAATTAATTGAGAAAAAGGTGGAATTACGGCAAAAAATGGAGGCAGAATTGGCAGAACAATTGGATATTTTGGAGCAAATTGAAGTATTGAAAAATATCATTTTAGAAGCTCAAAAATATTCGTTTATTTGGTTCAAAGCTTTGTTAGAACTCGAATATATTTTGGCGTTGGAGCAAATTGGAAAAGATAGAAGTTTTAGAATTAACTTCAAAACGGTCGAACAAGAAGCCAATACGACAAAGACGATTTTGTTAAAAAATCCGAATAAAGACCTGCCGATTTCGATAGAAACGATGGGTGATATAACGCTCAAAATTCAGTTAGCAGATGAGCGGCGATCGTTGGCGGTGGAAGTCGTGAGTATTAAGGATTTTTCATTACGAGCCAAGTTAAAATCGCCCGAAGAGATAGAAGGCATTGACTTTCAGCAAATTAGCGGTGGCATTTTAGAAATTCAAAATACGATTTTTACGTTGGAAGCATTAGTAAATGAATTCAAAGAATTAGATTTTGACGATACGGACAGTTTACAAGAATGTTTGACACCGAACATTCATTTCGTTTTTGGGCCGCCAGGAACTGGAAAAACGACGCACCTTGCAGCACAAGAAATTTTGCCGATGATGGAAGGCGAACGAGCGATGCGAATTTTGGTTTTGACACCGACCAATAAATCTGCGGACGTGTTGGCACGAAAGATTTTATCGCTGTTTCCAGAACCGCCTTTTTGGTTATTGCGGTTCGGTGCTTCGGGCGATAATGTGGTCGAAAATGCTGGGCTTTTGTGTGATAAAACTTTGGAAATCAGTGATTACGACCGTTGTTGTGTCATTACGACCGCAATCCGTTTTCCGTATGACGGTTTTGATAATGGTTCGCAAAATTCGCAATTAAAAAATATAGATTGGGACGTAATTATTATTGATGAAGCCTCAATGATTATGTTGCCGATGATGGCGTTTATTTTACATCAATCACCTGATACACAGTTTATTATCGCTGGTGATCCGTTTCAAATTGAGCCGATTGTGTTTGCAGAAGAGTGGAAAGGCGAAAATATTTATAGCTTGGTAAATTTGAATAGTTTTGATGCAAATGTGCAGCAAAATAGTATCGTTCCGCATCAATATTTGATTAAAAATTTGACGACACAATATCGGAGTATTCCGAGTTTAGGTCATGTTTTTAGTAATTTCGCTTACGAAAATCGGTTAGTACATTTTAGAAAGAAAATAACACAACGGGTTTTGAAATTGGATAATTTGGAATTAAAACCAATTAATATTATTCGTTTTCCAGTTAATAAATTAGAAACGCTTTACCGTTCGCAACGACTGAAAGGCAGTCATTTCCACATTTATTCGGCATTACTGACCGCAGAATTAGCAAAATATTTAGTTGCACAAATTTATAAAAATCATATTCAAAACGATGCGGCTGCAAAGCCGTGGCGAATTGGCATTATTTGTCCGTACAAGGCACAGGCTCAAATGGTCGATAAAATTCTTGCGGCACAACACGTTTTTAAACCCAAAATTTCGGTGACTTGCGGCACAATTCATAGTTTTCAAGGGGACGAATGTGACGTGATGATTAATTTATACAATCCGCCTTTGTATATTTCAAAAAGTCCAAATATGTTTTTAAATCGAACGAATATTTTAAATGTCGGAATTAGTCGAGCAAAAGATTATTTATTTTTATTAATTCCCGATAAGAAAACAGATAATATTTGGAATTTGGAAGAAATTGGGCGACTATTAGATATTATCCGAAGGGATTTGAAAGGTGACTTTTGGGAAAAAAGTGGTTTTGAAATAGAGGAAATTTTATTCAATTCACCAAATTATTTAGAACAAAATACTTTTGCAACAACACATCAAAGTATCAACGTCTATACAGAACCTGAAAAGCAGTTTGAAATTCGGGTAGAGGAAATGGCAGTTGATGTGCAGGTTGGACGAAAATAAGAAAAGGTGGTCTTAATTAAGGAGAGTAAAATTAAAAATAATCAAAAAAAGCCATTTTGAACGTCGTTCAAAACGGCTTTTTATTTTTATTTTAACTAAAAAGAACTAAACCATAATTCCCATTTCCGCCAAATCCTCCGCCAATTGTTGCGGTGATTTAAAATGAATGGTTTTCAAACCAGTCGTTGCGGCAGCTTTGATATTCCGTTCGTTATCATCAATAAAAACGGCTGTTTTAGGATCGATTTCGTATCTATCCAAAATCAAATCGTAAATCCGAATATCTGGTTTTTTCATTTTTTCATCGCCCGAAACCACGA